>ERZ1034946.74-NODE-74-length-93117-cov-8.557746_pt1 | contig 93117 bp, 68 predicted proteins | sample MGYA00520591_ERZ1034946 | MGnify/ENA primary metagenome ERZ1034946 (study PRJEB33766, sample SAMN09781753) | gut metagenome | biome: gut microbiome | host: Homo sapiens | place: Madagascar | study: EMG produced TPA metagenomics assembly of the PRJNA485056 data set...
GTAAATAAACATCACAAGGACGCATTTGACCGCATTTCCGAGGAGCGACGGGAGCGCATACTGGAAGTGGGCACCGAAGAGTTTTCCTCCAAAGGGTACGAAAACGCCAACATCAATGTGATCGCCAAGAACGCAGGGATCAGCATTGGGCTGATGTACAAGTACTTTGCGACCAAAGAGGATCTGTTCATCACCTGCATTCAGCGGGGCATGCGTATTCTGTCCCAGGTGATCGAGGAGATTATGGCCAGCGACGACAAATTGCTGACTAAGGCTGAAAAGCTCATTCGCGCCACCTGCGTCCATTCCAAGCGAAATGCCAATTACATTCGGCTATACAATGAGATTGCCTCGGAGAAGGACAGCGAGCGCACCCAAATGCTGGTGCGGGAGATTGAGAGCGAGACCAGCGGTATCTACACCACGGCCATTGCGCAGGCGCTGGCCAAGGGAGATGTGCGCCCGGATCTGGACCCTCGGCTCTTTGCCTTCTTTTTGGACAATCTGCTGATGTCCCTGCAATTCTCTTACACCTGCGACTACTACAAGGAGCGGTTTAAGTTCTACACCGGCGTAGATGTGGAGGAAATGGACGAGGAGCGGGTGATCGGTCAACTGCTGAAATTTGTGGAGAGCGCATTTACATTTGAAAAGAAGTGACGGTATTTACCGCGTACAACACCATGGGAGGATATTTTATGAGCAAGTATGTAATCACCTACGATGTGGGCACCACCGGGGTCAAGACCTGTCTGATTGAAATCGGCGACACCATGCGCATTCTGGCCTCTGACACCGCAGGCTACGGCCTGTATGTGGATGATGAGACCGGCGTAAAGGGCGGCGCCGAGCAGGACGCCGATGAATGGTGGAGCGCCATGTGCAGCACCACCCGCAATGTGTTCAATAAGTGCGTAGGCGTGACCAAAGACCAGGTAGAGGGCATCAGCTTCTGCTCTGCCATGCAGGGTTTGGTCCTGGTAGACAAAGCGGGCAATTGCATTCGCCGCCCCATGACCTATATGGACCAGCGAGCCGGCGATGAGCTGAAGAAGGGCATTGCCCACGGCGTACAAATCGCCGGAGCGGAAGTGACCAAGCTGCTCAAGTACCTGCGCTATACCGGTGCCGTATCCTCCTCTGTTAAGGACCCCATTTGGAAGTACCGCTGGGTGCGGGAGCACGAGCCGGAAAACTTTAAGAAAGTCTATAAGTGGCTGGATGTGAAAGAGTATCTCATCTGCCGCCTGACCGGTGAATTCGTGATGACCCAGGATTCAGCATTCGGCACCCTGCTGTATGACACCCGCAAGGGTCACGAGGGCTGGTGCAAGCCCATTTGCGATATGGTAGGCGTGGATATGAAGCACCTGCCGGAGATCAAAAAGTGCACCGATAAAGTAGGCGAAGTCACTGCCAAGGCTGCCGAGGAGCTGGGTCTGGCTCAGGGCACCGCTGTGTACGGCGGTGGCGGCGACGCCTCTTTGATCGGCGTAGGCGCCGGAGCGGTAGAGATTGGCGACGCGCACATTTACAGTGGCACCTCCGGCTGGGTGGGCACCGTTGTGCCGGAACAGATGGTCGATACCGGTGCGATGATGGCTGCCATTGTAGGCGCCAATCCGGAGACCTTTAACTACTTTGGTGAGCTGGAGACCTCCAACAAATGCGTAGGCTGGGTCAAGGATCATTTGGCGCTGGACGAGATTGGCGTGTTCTTAAAGCGCTACGGCAACGCGACCGACAGCCTGGAGCAGGTAGAATTCAATATGTACGACTACCTGGAAGAAGTGATTGACACCATTCCCGCCGGTTCCAACGGCGTGATCTTTACCCCCTGGCTCCACGGCAACCGCTGTCCCTTTGAGGATCCCAATGCCGCCGGTATGTTCTTTAACATTCGGCTGAATGTAGGCAAAACAGAGCTGATCCGCGCCGTTGTGGAGGGCATCTGCTTTCACATGCGCTGGATGCTGGAGCGCCAGGAGTTAAAGACCACCAAGTATCAGAAGTCCAAGACCGTGCGCTTCTGCGGCGGCGGCGCTTTGGGCGAAACCACCTGCCAAATTTTGGCCGATATTCTCCAGCGTGATGTAGTGGTGGTAGAGTCCCCGCAAAATATCGGTGCCGTGGGTGCAGCCGCTTGTATCGCCGTAGGTATGGGCGCCATCCCCTCCATCTTTGATGTAAAGAAGCTGATCCCGGTAAAGACCACTTATAAGCCCAACCCGGCCAACAAGGCAGTCTATGACCGCAACTTCAAAGTGTTTAAGAACCTGTACAAGGCCAACAAAGAGAACTTTGCCATTCTCAACGGCTAAGCCCTTACATAAAGGAACAGCCCCTGCACCCAGTGTGCAGGGGTTGTTTTTTATCACAAAGCAAAAGCGCCGCGGACGAACCGCAGCGCTTTGTTTTTTTATTTGGCTTTACTCGCCCTTGGGTGCGTAGAAGTCTACCAATGCAGCCAGCTTGTTGTACTTTTCAATAGAGTTCTCCGCCGCAATGCTAAACAGCTTCTCCGCCTTGCCGGGGAAGGAACGCTTCAGCGCAGAGTAGCGGGTCTCGCCCTCGATGAACTGTACATAATCGGCGCTGGGTGCCTTGCTGTCCAGGGTAAAGGGATTTTTCCCTGCCTTGGCCAGATCCGGGTTAAAGCGGAACAGGTTCCAGTACCCGGCGGCAACCGCCTTCTTCTGCTCTGCCTGGTTAAAGGGCATCTTAATGCCGTGGTTAATGCAGGGGGCATAGCAGATGATGATGGACGGGCCGTCATAAGCCGCAGCTTCCTGGAACGCCTTTAAGCACTGATTGGCATTGGCACCCATAGCCACCTGAGCCACATACACATAACCGTAGCTCATCGCAATCTGCGCCAGGTCTTTCTTCTTGACCACCTTACCGGAGGCAGCAAACTTGGCCACAGCGCCGGTCTGGGTGGCCTTAGAGGCCTGACCGCCGGTGTTGGAGTACACCTCCGTATCAAACACAACAATGTTCACATTCTCATTGGATGCAATCACATGATCCAGGCCGCCAAAGCCAATGTCGTAGGCCCAGCCGTCGCCGCCAAAGATAAACTGGTACTTCTTGGCCGCATAATCTGCGTCTTTCAGGAAATCGGCAGCCGCCGCCTTGGCGTCACCCTCCAGCGCTGCCGTCTGCAATGCAGCGATCAGTGCCTGGGCAGGTTCCGTATTGGTAGCAGCGTCCTCATAGGTGTCCAGCCAAGCCTGGGCTTTGTCCGCCACCGGGGTGTCCAGCAGCTGCTGGGCGTCCATAGCCAGCCGCTCGCGAATCTGCTTTTGTGCCAATAGCATACCGTAGCCGAACTCAGCGTTGTCCTCAAACAGAGAGTTGGACCAAGCGGGGCCGTGGCCGTTCTTGTCTACCGTGTAAGGCGTAGAGGGTGCGGAACCGCCCCAAATGGAGGAGCAGCCGGTGGCGTTGGCAATGTACATACGGTCGCCGTACAGCTGGGTGGCCAGCTTGGCATACGGAGTCTCGCCGCAGCCTGCGCAAGCGCCGGAGAACTCCAAATACGGCTTTCTGTACTGCACGCCGATGGTATTGTTGGTAAGCAGCTCCGGTTTTTCGGAGGTGTCTACCAGTGCATCATAGATCTTTTGCCGATCCAGCTCGCTGGCAATGGGTTTCATGGTCAGGGACTTGGTGGGACACACATTGGCGCAGGAGGCGCAGCCGGTGCAGTCCAGTACGGACACAATCAGGGCGTACTGATAATCCGCTCTCTTGTGTTTCACCATGGTGGTGCCCTCCGGCGCGGCAGCCGCTTCCTCTGCATTCATAGCAATGGGACGAATCACTGCATGAGGGCAGACCATGGCACACAGGTTACACTGGGCGCACTTGGTGCCGTCCCACTGGGGTACGGTAATGGCAATGCCCCGCTTCTCAAAGGCGGCAGAACCGGCAGGATATACGCCGTCCGCCCGATCAGCAAAGGCAGATACCGGTAGATCGTCGCCGTGCAGGCGGCCAACCGGATCCAGAATTTCCTTGACAAACTTCTTCATCTCCGGACGATCGGTGGGAACTTCCAGCCGGCGGGGTGCGTCTTCTGCAGTCTTCCAGCTGTCCGGCACATCCACCTTCACGATCTCCTGGGCGCCACGGTCAATGCCGGCAAAGTTGGCATTCACCACCGTCTCGCCTTTCTTGGAGAACTTCTTAACCACGGCGGCCTTCATCAGCTCAATGGCCTTCTCTACCGGCAAAATACCGGAGATGGCAAAGAATGCAGACTGCAAGATGGTGGAAGCACGACCGGGCAAGCCCACTTCCTCTGCGATCTTAATGCCGTTAATGATATAGAAATGGATGTTGTTCTCTGCAATATAGCGCTTCATGGACGCAGGCAGCTGGCTGTCCAGCTGATCCGGGGCCCAAATACAGTTGAGCAGGAAAGTGCCGCCGGGCACCAGATCCTGCACCATATCATACTTGGTCACATAGGACGGACAGTGGCAGGCCACAAAGTTGGCCTTGTTGATCAAATAGGTAGAGGTAATGGGTGACGAGCCAAAGCGCAGGTGGGACACGGTAATGCCGCCGGACTTCTTGGAGTCATAGAAGAAGTAACCCTGGGCAAACATATCCGTATTGTCGCCGATGATCTTAATGGAGTCCTTGTTGGCGCCAACGGTGCCGTCGGAGCCCAGACCCCAAAACTTACAAGAAGTGGTGCCTGCCGGGGTGGTGTCCGGGTTCTCGGTCACCGGCAGGGACAGATGGGTCACATCGTCCTCAATGGACAGAGTGAACTCCGGCTTGGGCTGGGGCGCAGCCATATTGTTGTACACAGCGATAATATGCGCCGGTACGGTATCCTTAGATCCTAAGCCGAAACGACCGCCGTACACCGGCACATCGTTAAAGGCAGAGCCTTTCAGCGCAGCCACCACATCCAGGAACAGCGGCTCACCTAAGGAGCCGGGCTCCTTGGTTCTATCCAGCACGGAAATGTGCTTCACCGTCTCCGGCAGGACAGCCAGCAGATGCTTGGCGCTGAAGGGGCGATACAGGTGCACCTTGACCATGCCCACTTTTTCGCCGCGTGCGTTCAGAAAATCTACGGTTTCCTGAATGGTGTCGCACACAGAACCCATAGCCACAATCACACGGTCTGCGTCCGGCGCGCCGTAGTAGTTAAACAGCCGGTAATCCGTGCCCAGTTTCTCGTTGATGGTGTTCATATACATCTCAGTAGTGGCAACCGCGTCGTTATAGTAGCGGTTGCAGGCCTCTCTGTGCTGGAAGAACACATCACTGTTCTCCGCAGAGCCGCGCAACACCGGCTTCTCCGGGTTCAGGGCGCGGGCACGGAACGCCTGCACATCGTCCATATCCACTATAGACCGCAGGTCCTCATAGTCCCAGGTCTCAATCTTCTGCACCTCATGAGAGGTACGGAAGCCGTCAAAGAAATGCAAGAACGGCACACGGCTCTTTAAGGTAGACAGATGAGCCACAGCGCCCAGATCCATTACCTCCTGCACATTGGCAGAGCAGAGCATGGCATAGCCGGTCTGGCGGCAGGCCATCACATCAGAATGGTCGCCAAAGATATTCAGCGCGTGGGTAGACACGCAGCGGGCAGACACATGAATAACGGACGGAATCAGTTCGCCGGCGATCTTGTACATATTGGGGATCATCAGCAGCAGACCCTGTGACGCGGTGTAAGTGGTAGTCAGCGCACCGGCAGACAAAGAACCGTGCACGGCGCCGGCGGCACCGGCCTCAGACTCCATCTCCGCCACCTTGACCGTTTGGCCAAACAGGTTTTTGACCCCGCGAGCGGCCATGGCGTCCGTCTCCTCCGCCATGGTGGATGAGGGAGTGATGGGATAAATGGCGGCAACTTCTGTAAACGCGTAGCTGACATGGGCAGCGGCGCTGTTACCATCCATGGTTTTTTTCTTTCTGTTCATGGAATTTCCTCCTGTATTCTATCTTACAGATAACAACCTCAGTTTGGGCGCAAGCCCACAACTATACCAATTATAGCACTCCGGCGTGCGAAATTCAACACAACAATTTAGTGTTTCTGTATAATAACAACAAAAAGCAGCGCATAGACACTGCTTTTTTGTCGATTATTTCGTTTTTTTCACCAATTGTCGCTTAGTCGTCGTCGCCCAGCAGATTCTCAATATTTTCAAAATTGAATTTGGCGGTGTCCGTGCCTTTCTTCACTGTGACTTTGGCGCTCTTTTTCGTATGTTCCAGTTCCACCTGTACCTTTACATCTCCCCGGTACTTTTTCTCCGTGGTGTAGGTAAAGGTGTTGCCGATCTCCAGAGTCACTTCTTTCTCGTCCACCTGCTTGCCGTTAATAGTAATGCGCAGCTTGTCCGTGCGGGTATCTGTGCCGGCAGGCAGAGAAACAGAAATGTGAATTTTTCGATTGGCGGCCACGGTGGTTGTGGTCTTTTTCGTGGTGGTTTCGTTCTTCTTGGTTGCCTTTTCCGTCTTGTCCTTGCCGGACTTGGCGGTGGTGCCGGTCTTGCCGTCCTTTGCAGCCGAACCGCCGTTACCGGCGGATTTGCCGTCGGCAGCGCTCTCCCCTGCCACCACGGTGTTGCCCTTGGCGTCCGTTTGGGGTATGGTAACCACCCGGGTTTGGGCTTTGCCGTCTTTATCCGTAACGGTCTTGCCGTTCTCATCGGTCACATCCACCACAGCTGTGACCTCCTGTTCTGTATGTTGCTTTTTGCTGCAAGCAGCGAATGCCAGTACCATGCTGCAAGCCAGCAGCAATGCCATTGCTTTTTTCATTATAACAACTCCTTTATATCCGTTCATCCGGTTGTAAAAACGCCTGCATCGCCGCGTCGCTGGGCATACGCCAGTCGCCCCGGGGGCTCAGCGACACAGAACCCACCTTGGGTGAATCCGGAATACAGGAACGCTTAAATTGACTGATAAAGAACCGGCGCAAAAATTCCGTCAGCCACCGGTCAATGGTGGGGCGATCGTACCGGTCGTCAAAGGCTTTCTCCGCCAGCATGGCCAGCTTTTCCCGGTCAAAGCCGAAGCGCACAAAGTGATAGAGGAAAAAGTCGTGCAATTCATAGGGGCCGATCTTCTCCTCCGTTTTTTGGGCGATCTTGCCATTGGCGTCCGGGGGCAGCAGCTCCGGCGACACCGGCGTGTCCAGCACATCCCGCAAGATCTCTTCCGTGCGGCCACCTAACTCCCCGGCCACATAATCCACCAGGTATCGCACCAGCGTCTTGGGCACGGAGGCATTCACTCCGTACATACTCATGTGGTCGCCGTTGTAAGTACACCAGCCCATAGCCAGCTCGCTCAGATCGCCGGTGCCCACCAGCAAGCAGCCTTCTTTATTGGCCAGGTCAAAGAGGATTTGGGTGCGCTCTCTGGCCTGGGTGTTCTCATAAGTAATGTCATGCACCGACGGGTCGTGACCAATGTCCGCCATGTGCTGCACACAGGCGTCTGCAATGGAGATCTCTCGCCGGGTGACCCCCAGCGCTTCCATAAGATCCAGCGCGTTGCGATAGGTACGGTCCGTGGTGCCAAACCCGGGCATGGTCACACCCAGCACGGCGCTGGCCGGTTTACCCAGCAGCTCCATGGCGCGCACAGCCACCAGCAGCGCCAAGGTGGAGTCCAGACCGCCGCTGATTCCCAGCACACAGCCCTTGGAGCCTACATGCTCCAGTCGCCCTGCCAAGCCGCTGGCCTGGAGCAAGAAGATCTCCTTGCACCGCTCTCGGCGCTGGGCGTCCGCTGCCGGCACAAAGGGGTGAGGGTCCACAATGCGGTACGCCAAATCATTCTCTGCATTGGGCACCGGGCAAGGCTGTACCGCCGCGCCGGGCCGGTTCTCAAAGGACATATTTTGCCGCCGCTGGGCATTCAACTTCTCAACATCCACATCGGCAACGGTGAGCACGCTTTCTCGGGCAAACCGCTCCCCCTCTGCCAAAATGCCGCCGTTCTCCGCCACTAAGGTGGCGCCGCTGAACACCAGGTCCGTGGTGCTCTCATGCACCCCGGCGCCGGCATACACATACCCGGCCACGCAGCGGGCGGACTGGCCGGCCACCAGGTCCCGACGATAGGCCGCCTTGGACACATACTCGTCGCTGGCAGACAGATTGGCGATCAAATTGGCGCCTTGCAGCGCCAAAGCACCGCTGGGAGGCTGAGGCACCCACAGGTCCTCGCACAGCTCCACACCCATCAGCACACCGCTGCCCAGGTCAAACAGTTGACTGCCCACGGGAACGCCGTTTACCGTCTGTACCGTATCGAAATCCGCGCCGGAGGCGAACCAGCGCTTTTCGTAAAACTCATTATAATTGGCCAGGTGCACCTTGGGCACCATACCCTGCACCTGCCCGTCCCGGAGCAATAGGGCACAGTTATAAAGGCTATTCTTATAGGGCACCGGGGCGCCGATCAGCACCGCAATGCCCTTGCCCGCCGTATAGGCAGCCAGCCGCTGCACCGCCCGATCCGCCGCCTGCTGGAGCGCAGCGGTAAAGAACAGATCGGCGCAGGTATAGCCGGTGACGGACAGCTCCGGGGTCACCAGCAGGCGTACCTGCTGCGCCACAGCCCGGTCGATTACTGTCTCCAGCTGCCCGGCGTTATAATCCGGGTCTGCCACGCGCAAACGGGGCGCTGCCGCCGCCACTCTGAAAAATCCGTAATTCATTTCATCTCTCCGCTCAGCATGGTAATTTTATAACCAAAGGTGGCTGTCTCCCCCGGCTGCAAAACGGTCACGCCCCGACGGTGTTCCAGGGTGCCGTCCTCGTCCGTACAATGAGAAATGCCGCTCCATGGCTCCAATGCCACAAAGGGGGCGTCATTCTCTGCGGACCAAACCAGCAAGTTGGCCATATCCTGGTACTCCACCCGCACGCCGTAGCCCATCGGACCCAGCAAGGTAGCCGCTTTGGCTTCCACCTGATCAAAAATCAATGCGTCGTCATAAAACAGATCGTGCCGCAGGGGCAGCTCCTGCCCATGCGCCAGCACATTGTACCGACGCGCCGGATCCACGATCCCGGTTTGGTGATCCGGGCGCAAAGGCGCCTTAGTCACAGGGCGATCAAAGCGCACCTTGTAATCCTCAAACCGCTCCCCTGCTGCCAGCGGGCAGTTAAAGGCCGGATGGCCGCCGATCACAAAGGGCATAGGCTCCCCGCCGCTGTTAATAATATGATAAGTCACGGCAACGGTGCTGTCTACCAGCTCATAGCGGATCTCCAGCCGATAATCAAAGGGGTACGCCGCCAGGGTGTTGTCATCTGCCACTTGAGTAAAGGTGGCGCCGTTGCGGTGGTGCTCCGTCAGTGTAAAGGGGTTAATGCGGGCCACGCCGTGGCGCTTCATACGGCAGGGCTTGCCAAATGCGGTAGATGCCCCCTTGGGCAGCACCCCCACAATGGGAAAGCAAACCGGCGCCTGACCGGCCCAGTAAGCCGGGTCCCCCTGCCAAAGATATTCTCGGCCGTCCCGCACCAGGGAGCGGAGCATCGCCCCCGCGTCCGTAACGGTGACGGCACAGTGTTCATTTTTTAATGTCAGTTCCATAAGAACCCTCCAGTCCCCTTTATTATAGCTTATCCCTACCGGCATTGCAATAAAAACAGGCGGGGTTTTCAGAGTTTACAAAAAAGCCAAAATCTACCTGCAAAATGTTGCAAATCCCCTGCATATAGTATAGAATATGAGTAGCCTTGCGCAAATGCGACAGACAGAGGAGAACGGCAATGGATATTGATACCTTTATTCACGAAGCCATTTTTGGCGAGAAAGAACAGCACCGCATTTTTTACTACCTGATGTGGGAGAACCTGCAGGAGGTGGGCTATGTAATCACCGATGAGAGCGGCTACGAGATCGACAGTGTGTTTAAGGCGGTGGCACTGCAAAATCTGGTGGGCGAGTTTGCCTACCGGTTGTATGATACAGTCAACGAAACCGGATATGAGGATGTACTGGAGTACCTGGGCACCCTGGCTATCGGCGAGGATGATATTCTGCAATACTGCGAGAACGACCCGGAAATTCTGGTAGAGCCGGAGGATTTTGAGCTAACGGTAAAGAACGCGCTGGATACCATCACTGAGCGCACAGCGGACAAGCTGTTAGAGGAATTCTCTGCCGATGATCTGTTTGACTACCTGTTTACCGCCACTTACGACTTTGAGCAAGACTTTACCTACGAGTTTGAGGACACGGAGGAATTTCAGGCCTTTGTGGACTCCAACGCAGACCAGCTGGACAACTATAAAGAGGAATACCCGGCTGTTATGCGCTGGGTGGAAGGCGGTATGGTCTGCTGAGCGAATGACAAATATCTATACAAAAAGGGACCTGGATTCAGGTCCCTTTTGCTTTGTATCGTCTGTTATTTATTGCTCTTATTTCCATTACCGACTTTGTTCCCGGCAGCGTGTAGCTGCTGGGCAATCTCGGCCAAGCCGGCAGACATGGCGGAGATCATGCGCACCGTCTCTTCCTTGGTATAATCATTACTGCAATAATCGTTGAGCGCACCGAAAAAGCCAAAAGCCAAAAAGCTCTTGCTTACGGAAGAGCGCTGACTGCGAAAATCCAAAAATTTGTTTTTGCCGATATGATCCGCAATCACATCCGTAATGGCGGCAATATCCAAATATGGCTCAATATTTCGGCTGCGAAACAAGATCCGATATTTTTTCTTGATCCGATTGGCGCTGACAAAAATCGTTAAGAAATACTGGTTAAAGGTGGCTGTGTCCGGCTTCTCCGCCTGGTCGATCACCTTTAATGCCTGCTGGGACAGCTCTTGCACAAAGTCAATTAAAATAGAATTGACCAAATTGAATTTATCGCTGTAATGCAGGTAAAACGTGTTTCGGTTGATCTGGGCTCGCTGGGTAATATCCGTAACGGATACCTTGTCAAATTCGCTCTCCTCCAGCAGTTCAAAGAAGGCGTCCCGAATGGCGCGCTCGGTCTTCACATACCGCAGATCGGTCTCTTTCATTACTTATATCCCCCGTCTCTAATGATCGTATGATGATTATACACCACCATACCAATAAAAGTCAAGTTGGGCGATCTGCTGATTAACTGGCAAGAATGCGGTCTGTTATTTGACCCAGCCTTTCTTAAACATCAGGTGGGCAGACAGCAGCGATACCACCACGCCCACAGGGATCAGTACGCCTACCGCCAAGTCGCCCTTAAAGAGCAACATCAAGCAGACGACGGCAACAGGCACAACAGTCAGCTTAAAGTGCTTGGCAAAATAGCTCATACCCAGCGCGCCGAACAGTGCGGGCACCACCTGCTTAAAAGCAGGGGCAAAAACAGAGTCGTCATTTGTCAAATACGGCAGCACCGGACTGAACAGCAGCACCCCTGCGGCAATCACCAGGGTGGTCACAATAGAGGATGTGGCGCAGGCAATGGTGGAGAGCACCTCGCCCTCCTTGCTCTGGGCGCGCACCTGGGCAGAGTCCAGGGCAGAGAGCACACAAGGCAGCTTTAAGTTATTAATATTCCCGGTTACAAAAGCCAGGTAGGTTGCCCCGGTACCCAGGAGCGGCGTGTAGGTCATCACTTCAATCACCGCGGTGGGATAAAACAGCAGGGCAATCGGCGCCAACCCCTTAAACACCACCTGGGCGGAGGGAAAAGCATGCAAATGGGCGCTGATCGCAACCGGCAGCATTAAGAAAATAAACAGGGCGGAGATCACCCAAAAGCGACCGTACAGGTGGGTCTTTTCATTATAATCTTTACAATCTTTCATATTAGCCCCTCCATTCCAGCCAAGCAATGTGGGTGGGCAGCACCTTGGCCAGCAGCATCACCGCACCCATGCCGATAAACATCGCCAGCGGCATAGCCATACTTTGCAGCCAGGCAATCTTTTTCTTTTTCTCAATCTGCATAAACAGCAGCATAGACAGCATAGACACCGCTAAAGCGGTAATGCTCATGATCCCGGCGCCGTCGCCCAGCACCGCCTTATCGCCCTGACCCACAATAGCACGGCCCACAAAGGCACTGATCAGACCGATAAACGCCGCAGCGCTCATTACATCCGCCCAGGCGGTATTCTTGCTCACCGCCTTGCCGATACTGTTTTGAATTTTCTTCATGGCAAAGGGAATGATCACAAGCGGCATCACAGAGCCAAGAGTCATCACCCACGCGGCGGTAGAAAAGCCCAGGGGATCCGTGATCTCCGTGGACAGGCCGCCGGTATAACCCAGTGCCTCCATGGCAGACTCCGCTGCCGGCACCTCATAAGAAATGGCGCCGATTACCGTCAGCCGGATCCAGGGCAGCACAATGCCCAGCGCACCGGACAGGGTAAGGATGGTTGCCACAATAGAGATGGCAGGCGCCAGGCTGAACAGCGCTGACTGGGTCACCGTACCTCGCATGGTGGCGGTGGACAGCCCCAGCTTTTTGCCCTGCTTCCAGGCACGAATGAGAAAAAACAGCGACTGGGCCAGCACAAAGATGACAATAAAGCCGCCCAGAGCATACATAAATCCGCTTTCTTTAAAATCCATATCACTTTCCCCCTTTACTCTGCGGTCATCAACCGAATATAGCGCTTAAAGAAGGTGACGCCCTGGGTCATCTGACCCACGGGAATGCGCTCATTGGTGGAGTGGGTGGTGAGCAGCAGCGCCGTGTCCACCGTAAAGGGCGCAAAGCGATAAATATTGCTGCACACATTCTCGTAATTATAAGCGTCTGTGCCGCCCATCACCAAATAGGGCGCCACAATATTTTTTTCATCCAGATTGACGGACAGCCGACGCAGGGTATCAAAAGCCCGGGTGTCCGTGGGTGATACAATGCTGGGCTCCTTGCCCTTGATGAATTCAATCTCCACATTGTCGCCGCCCATATATTTTTCAATATGCCGCTGCACATCCGCAATGGTCTGGCCCGGCATAATGCGGAAGTTTACCGTTACGCTGGCCTTTTGGGGCAGCACATTGGCGGCAGGCGAACCGCTGGCCATAGTCACACCGGTCGTGGTGCGGATCAAGGATGCAGCCGGCGGGATCTGCTTCATCACCAACTTCAGCACCGGGCGCAGCAGCCACAGGTTGCACAGTACCACCCGCCCCGGGTAGGTGGCGTGGCGGCCGATGTCCGTAAACATATTATAAACAAAGGGCAAAATGGTGCTCTTAAATTGGTGGTTCTCCAGTCGCTCCACCTTCTTTGCCAACTGGCCGATGGCGGTGTGTTTGGGTGGTTGAGAAGAATGGCCGCCTTTGGACTTTACAGTAATCTTAAAGTCCGCATAGCCTTTCTCTGCCACACCCACGCCGGTCAGGTTGGCGTCCAGCAGCCCCTTGACATGCGCCGGCAGCATAGCACCGCCCTCGTCTACCACGCTGTCCAGGTGCACGCCCCGGCGTTCCAATTCCCGCGCCAATTCCCGGGCACCGTTATTGCCGCCGCTGACGATCTCCTCATTATGCCCTAGGCACAGGTACACCCCGCGTTTTGGGGTATAGCCCTCCTCCAGCAGCGTCTCCACGCTCTCCATCAGGCAGATCAGGTGGTTCTTCATGTCCAGCGCACCGCGACCCCAAATAAACTGGCCGTCATTTACGCCGTCAAAGGCCGGGTGTTCCCAGTCCTCCTCGGTGCCCTCGCTGATGGGCACTACATCCTGATGGGCCAAAAAGGCAATCGGATCCAGGTCGGGATCCGTCCCCTCCCAGTAAAACAACAGACTGGCAGCGGAAATATGATCCAGTTTCAGATTTTTGTGAATCAGCGGGTAAGACTGTTCCAAAAACGCATGGAAGCGGTCAAACGCACCCCAATCCGTTTGGCTCTCATCCTCGCAGGAGATGGTCTTGATCTGAATCGCCTGACTGAGCCGGTCGCACGCCCGCTGCCCGTTCACCTGCTCCGGCGGAAATTCCTCCCGCTGGGGCTTGGGCGCCGTAAAGAACGCTGCGCGGATCAGCGTGATCACGATAAACGCAGCCAGCAAGCCTAAAATAATGTACAAAGCCGTCATTTTCTTTTCCCCTTTCCATAAAAAAACAGCCTTAATCTGCAAAGCGGCACCCAAACCCGGGTACCGCTTATACATTTGTATTGAACTTACACGCTTATTTTGCTGCGCCCAGCCCTTTCTCATCAAAGTTCAGAATGGTACTGAGCACTACTTCGTAACCGGTCTTAAGGGCCTCCGGCACCAGGCGCTCCGCCGTATCCCGGCGATTATGGTAATAGTCGGCCGGTGTCGGGTCCATAGCAGCCAAGCAGGTGGCGTGAATCCCCGCCTGGGACAATGCCGCTGCGTCGGAAGAACCAAAGAACACGCTGGCGAACTTCAAATCCTTATGACCTGCCTCAATGGCACTGTCCATCACCAGCTGGCTGAAGGGCTTAGAGTTCTTCACCGTACCGGTCATATCCTTGCTATACACATTCAGGTATTCCAGATCCGTTAAGGTATCTACACACAGCACAGCGGTCTCAATCTCGTCACACTCTTTTTTATGGTCCTTGGCCCACTGCTTGCAGCCACGCAGACCGGCCTCCTCGCCGTCTGTGATCATGCAGCACACCTCGGTATTTTCAAATTCCACGCCGGCCATATCCAGCATACGCAAAGCGCACACCGCCGCATAAGTACCGGTCAGGTTGTCGTTGGCGCCGGGAGAAATGGTCTTAAAGTCCACAAAGCAGAACAGGGTGATCATAAACAGCGCGGTGACAAAGTGGAAATAGTAGCTGTAATTCAGCATAAAATCGCCGAAAGCGCCCATATCCGCAAAGTGAGCAATCAGGCAGATCACTGCGATAATAAAGGAGATGATCGCGCAGACAATGGTACCGCCCATAAAAATCCCCATCAAGGGCAGCTTGCCCTTTGCATAGTACAGATGACGCCATTCATAGGCTGCGTCAATATGGCCGCTGATTACAATGCGGCGCTTAACCTCGCCGGTGGGCTTGCGGGTGGCGCAAAAGTTGTGGCCCTCTACCTTCTTATAAAGCGGATCCATAAACTGCTTGTAAAACAGGAACTCCATTACGGTGATAAACAGCCCCACAAAAGTCACACCGCCAACAATACACTGGGCGATCCACCAAGGCAGCACACTGGTAAACACCAGCGCGGCACACACCACCACAGCCAGGATGATGGCTACACTGACGATTTTTGTAAAGTGCAAAAAGGCCTTAGGTGCCATTTTGTAGCTTTCAAAGTGAGTCTCGTCACAGAAGGGGTCCATCTCTTTTTTGATGTGCTTCTCGGCAGCCAGGCAGTTGCTGTTGCCGGACTCCCGGGGACCGTACTTCTTAATGATGTTGGTGATCTCCTTGACTGTGTAATCCACATTTTCGTCGATCACCTGCTGGGGAAATTGGCTAAATTTCATACTTATTTTTCTCCTTTTGCTTTGCGTTCTTCGTTGAGTTTCAACTCATAATGGGTGTCGCCGCAGTAGAACAGACGGCGGGGCTTTTGCCGCTGGAAGGTGCCCGGCTCCGCCACGCTGGTTACAGCATAGCCGATTCCCAAGGCGTCCAGCGTAGGCTTAAAGGCCTCCAGTCGCTCTTTGAAGTCCGCGTATTTTTTTCTCTCTTCGGCCGACCAGGCAACCTCTGCCAGAGCCTGCATACGGGGGTACACATTCAGATCCAGTTTTGGACGCTTGTCGATCCACTCGGTCCATACCTCAGCCTCTACGCCCAGCACATGGTCATAGGAACGAGGCGGAATATGATAACGACCCGGGTCGAAATCGTATGTATAGCTCAACGGGTACTGCCCGTAGGTCATATCAAAGTAAAAACTGCGGTGATTGCTTAGGATCACATCGCCGCCGCGGGCAATGTGGCGCTCCACATTCTTATCCCGCTTGGGGGTCCAGTATTGACCGATCACAGAGGGGTCCAGATTGCCGGCGGCCAAAATTTCATTCCAGCCGATCAGGCGCTTACCCTTCTGCTTTACATATTCCAGCACCCGGTTGTTGAACCAGCCTTGCAGCTCTTCCACATCGTTTAGGTGCATCTCTTTCATCTTCGCCTGGCAGTGGGGACACTTCTTCCATTCGTCCTTGGGCGCCTCATCGCCGCCAATATGGAAGTAAGGCGCGTCAAACAGTTCGCACACTTCATCAAGCACATCAAAGATAAACTGGAAGGTACTCTCCTTGCCCAGGCAGGCAGAGCGGTTCCAGTCCATTACGCCGTGCAATGTAGGCACACGACCGCCAAAGTAGCCGGGCACCTCGCGTTCCAGTTCCCGACAAGCCAACCAGGGATACGCTGCCTGCGCCGCCGCAAAATGGGCAGGCATATCAATCTCCGGCACAACCATAATGCCCCGGGCGTTGGCATAGGCCACGATCTCCCGAATATCCTCCTGGGTATAAAAGCCCTCATGAGGCTCGTTGACCATATGAGAAGTATGCCAGCCGTCCACCTGGGTGCAAGTGCGCTTAGAGCCGATCTCCGTTAAGCGCGGATATTTTTTGATCTCAATGCGCCAACCCTGATCGTCCGTCAGGTGCCAGTGGAACACATTGAGCTTCATCATAAAGAGCATATCCATCAGTCGCTTGACTTCTTCTTTGCCAAAGAAATGGCGGCTCTCGTCCAGGCTCATACCGCGCCAACCCCAACGGGGAGCATCGTGAATGCTGCAGCAGGGCACCGTACGCCCACCGATATCATAATCCGCCAAAATACGCAGGGATTGCAGCGCATAGTAAGCACCGATAGGCGTAGCGGCAGTGATGTGCACCTTCTCCGGGGTCACATTCAAGGTATATGCTTCCTTTTGCAACGCCGGGTTGCGGGTGACAATAATCCGTGCCTCCCGGGTGGTGGTGCGTACCAAAGGAATACGCAGTTCGCTCTTCACCTTCTCGCCGTCCTGCAAGGTGAAGGCGCCGTCCAACGCCTGATATGCGCGGGGATTGGGAATCAAATGCATACTCATTCTCCATTTCTGAAATTCCGACCGGGCGCAGCGCGTCGGATCGGGTAAAGAGTGAAATAAAAATGCGTGCGTTTTCACGCCGTCTATTCTACCATATTTTCACCATAATGTAAACGCTTTGAGCCGCGCAAATTGTGAATTTTGTATGTTCGACACATTGCTGCATCCGCCGCATAAGTGACCCATGTTCAAAATCCGCGCCTTGACACCGCCGTGCATCGCGTTATAATAAGTACGCTTAGATTGCAGAAACGAGTTGACGACTATGGAACAAAGCAAAGATTTTTTAGCCACCCGACCCATCGGACGACTGCTGCTCCAGCTGTCCCTGCCCACAGTAGCTGCCCAACTGATCAATATGCTTTACAATGTGGTGGACCGCATTTACATCGGCCACATTCCCGGCGAGGGCGCGCTGGCGCTTACCGGGGTGGGCGTGTGTATGCCGCTGATCCTAATCATCTCCGCCTTTGCGGCATTGGTGGGCAACGGCGGCGCACCTCGGGCCTCCATCGCCTTAGGCAAGAAGCAAACGGCAGAAGCTGAGCAGATTCTGGGCAACTGCTTTGTCACGCAGCTGCTGGTGTCTGCGGTGCTGACAGCGGTGGTACTCATCTGGAACCGGCCGCTGCTGCTGGCATTCGGCGCCAGCACCAATACTATTGATTACAGTGCGGCCTATATGAACCTTTACGCCTTGGGCACCGTATTCGTACAGCTGACCCTTGGCATGAACGCCTTTATCACCGCCCAGGGCTTCGCTAAGGTAGGTATGCTCTCGGTGCTCATCGGCGCCGTTGCCAATACAGCACTGGATCCGCTGTTTATCTTCGGCTTCCACATGGGTGTGCAAGGCGCCGCGCTGGCTACCGTGCTGTCCCAGGGACTGTCCTGCTTGTGGGTGCTGTCTTTTTTACTTGGCAAAAAGACTTTTATCCGTATTCGCCGGTGCAATCTGCGTCTGCACGCCAAGGTCATTCTCCCCTGCCTGGCGCTGGGCAGTGCCCTGTTCGTCATGCAGGCCAGCGAGAGCGTGATCTCCGTATGCTTTAACACCTCACTGCTGAAATACGGCGGCGATCTGGCAGTGGGTGCCATGACCATTCTCACCAGCGTCATGCAGTTTGCCATGCTGCCGCTGCAAGGGCTTGGACAAGGTGCCCAACCCATTATCAGCTACAATTACGGTGCGGGAAACAGTAATCGCGTACGCCGCGCATACCGACTGCTGCTCACTTGCAGCGTTTGCTACGCCATGATCTTTTGCCTGCTGATCCAGCAGTTCCCCGGCGTGTTTGCCGCCATCTTCACCTCTAACGCAGAATTGCTGGCCTTTACCAAGCCGATGTTGCGCATTTACACTCTGGCGCTGGGGCTGTTTGGTATTCAAATCGCCTGTCAAATGACCTTTACCTCTCTGGGCAACGCCAAGGCGTCCATCATCGTGGCGGTGATGCGCAAGTTTATTCTGCTGCTGCCGCTGATCTACATTATGCCCCACCTGTACACTGCTGACCTAACCAAGGCTGTCTTTATGGCAGAGCCGGTGGCAGATGTGCTGGCCGTGGCCTTCACCGGCGTTCTTTTCTTCTTTGAATTCCGCAAGGCCCTTCGCGCCATGCCAAAAAGCGAGAAAAGAAGCTAAAAGCAAATGTCCCTGTACCGGGCAGCGCCAGTTCTCTGTCCTATAATTCTCCCTGTCATTTGCACCCGGTGGCTTTTTGTGTTACAGTAAGAGTGCAAGGGAGGTCATGGTATGAAAAAGCAACAGGACAAAAACAACCCGCCGGAGGAATGGGAATTGACCCTGACCCTGGAGCCGGAGGAAGAAGAACAACCGGAACCCGGCGACGGCAGCGGCTTAACGGACGAGGACATTCTGCTGCTGGGCTACCTAGGCCGCCACTTGGGCGGTAAAAAATAAAGAATTGTCCCCCTTTGGCGCTTTGTGTTATACTGAAAGTACCAAGGGGGATTTTTATGCGCGTATTTGATTTTGACAATACCATTTATGACGGTGAGAGCGTCATTGACTTTTACCTGTTCAGCCTGCGCCGCAATCCAAAGGTAGCACGCTATGTGCCGGTGGTGCTGTATCACCTGCTGCGCTATAAGTTGGGGCGCACCACCATGGCAGACTTGGAGCAGGCCGGACGCAAGCACGCCGCCCAATACCTCAGCAGCTTTGACGACCCAGAGGGGCTGGTCCGGGACTTTTGGGACGGGCATATGCGCAAGATCAAAGCCTGGTATCACCCGGAAAAGGACGATGTGATCGTCACCGCCTCGCTGAATTTGATTATGGACGAGGTGTGCCGCCGCCTTGGGGTGCAGCACTGTATCTGCTCCGTGGTGGACCGCCAAACCCTGACGGTGGAGTATATCAACTTCAGCGCCAATAAGGTGTCCGCTTTTCGCAAATGCTTTGGAGCAAGCGCCGTACCGGACGCATTCTATACCGACAACGCCGCCGACCTGCCCATGATCCATCTCTCCCGCACCGCCTATAAAGTCCACCGCAACCGCATAACCCGAATTAAATAGCGCAACAAACTATTTTGGGTATTGCAAACAGACAGACTGCTCACACCGTCTGTGTTCTTTCAATATTCGAATATTGATAAATGCTTTTATTTCTGAATCCAACAATAAAAACGCAGTGGAAAGTTTGACTTTTTATTCAAACTTTCCACTGTGTTTTTCAGCATATCCATCGTCGATTACCAAGTTTTTCCGCCTTATAGATTTACACTATTCTCAAACTCACCGTTTCCTCTTTTTCTTGGCATTGTAGTTTTACTACCTTATGGATTTACACTATTCTCAAACATGCTCAGCACAGGAATGCGTATGGGCGAGGTTTCACTACCTTATGGATTTACACTATTCTCAAACTGGTCGATTTGTTCCTCACCAATGCCCATTGTTTCACTACCTTATGGATTTACACTATTCTCAAACGCCCAAGAAAAAGACGGTAAACTTGTTGCGGTTTCACTACCTTATGGATTTACACTATTCTCAAACGTGTAATACAAGCTAATCTTGACAAATTCCGTTTCACTACCTTATGGATTTACACTATTCTCAAACGTCGGAGATATGGCCCGCTGCCTAACGGAAGTTTCACTACCTTATGGATTTACACTATTCTCAAACGCGACCGGGGTTTTTTAGGACTGCGCGCGGGTTTCACTACCTTATGGATTTACACTATTCTCAAACAATATGCCGCTCCGCTGGACACCTGCATTGGTTTCACTACCTTATGGATTTACACTATTCTCAAACCAGTAGCAGAACTTAAGCAAAAGGAACTGCGTTTCACTACCTTATGGATTTACACTATTCTCAAACGAATAGCCGCAGGAAACCTGCACGGCCTAGTTTCACTACCTTATGGATTTACACTATTCTCAAACCATTCGCTTGTGGCTGCTTCCCATCGTGCCGTTTCACTACCTTATGGATTTACACTATTCTCAAACTATCAGCGGGAAAAAGGCAAACCGGACAAGTTTCACTACCTTATGGATTTACACTATTCTCAAACTTTCATCTCTTTAATAAAATCGGTTAATTCGTTTCACTACCTTATGGATTTACACTATTCTCAAACCATGGCAAGGCGAAAGGCACGGCGGACTTGGTTTCACTACCTTATGGATTTACACTATTCTCAAACCAAAAGACGCATTAGATAAAGAAAATCTTAGTTTCACTACCTTATGGATTTACACTATTCTCAAACACGAAGAAACAAAAGATTTGTCAATTATGGTTTCACTACCTTATGGATTTACACTATTCTCAAACATATAAACGCCTTTGAGAAGGGTGCAGAGGTTTCACTACCTTATGGATTTACACTATTCTCAAACAAAGACCAACGAATACCCGCAAAGACAGCGTTTCACTACCTTATGGATTTACACTATTCTCAAACGAACAAAAACAAATTCTTGAATACGCTATTAGTTTCACTACCTTATGGATTTACACTATTCTCAAACTAGCGAGGTGGAAACATGGATGAAATTAAGTTTCACTACCTTATGGATTTACACTATTCTCAAACATAAAACGCCCTTCATGTGTTAATATATAGTTTCACTACCTTATGGATTTACACTATTCTCAAACCAAAATATCTCTTTTGTTCGCGTGGCCAAGGTTTCACTACCTTATGGATTTACACTATTCTCAAACCAACGTCACGGAACTACAGTTGTGCATTACAGTTTCACTACCTTATGGATTTACACTATTCTCAAACCGTGTGGTTTGCGTTTCTATGGTTTTGTATGTTTCACTACCTTATGGATTTACACTATTCTCAAACAGGCGTCAGACAACGCTTGATCCTCATCAAGTTTCACTACCTTATGGATTTACACTATTCTCAAACATGCGGTCAGCTTCAGACCATGTTTCCACAGTTTCACTACCTTATGGATTTACACTATTCTCAAACCCTACTCGTTTGAAATGCAGATTGGCTATAGTTTCACTACCTTATGGATTTACACTATTCTCAAACGCTGAAATGAGGCCGATCGGTTCAAACGGTGTTTCACTACCTTATGGATTTACACTATTCTCAAACCACCTCAACAATCGACCACGCCCACACAGAGTTTCACTACCTTATGGATTTACACTATTCTCAAACGGTCAATACGCCGGCTTTGTTTCGCTGGATGTTTCACTACCTTATGGATTTACACTATTCTCAAACTAATGGATTTAGTCCAAGAGGTTAATCATTGTTTCACTACCTTATGGATTTACACTATTCTCAAACCTTCAAGCGCCCTTAATGCGCCCTTAAATGTTTCACTACCTTATGGATTTACACTATTCTCAAACCAAGGGTAACACTTGACACAGGCACTTTAGGTTTCACTACCTTATGGATTTACACTATTCTCAAACGACAGATATAAAGAGTATGTAGAGCAGGCGGTTTCACTACCTTATGGATTTACACTATTCTCAAACGCCCCTGGTGCATTTATGCTTGCTACCGTGTTTCACTACCTTATGGATTTACACTATTCTCAAACGTAGCGTCGTTTCGGCAATGCGGCGGTACAGTTTCACTACCTTATGGATTTACACTATTCTCAAACTCACAACAACAGATGAATTTGTTGAAGCGGTTTCACTACCTTATGGATTTACACTATTCTCAAACGCTTCTTGCGGTACTTTATGAAAGCCGCCGGTTTCACTACCTTATGGATTTACACTATTCTCAAACCTCAAATAAGCTGCGCCCACTATACAGCGCAGGGCAAATCCACAAGATCTAGTACCATAGTACTATGGCGAAACGGAATTGTCAAGGGTGCACAAATCCCGATCCAGCACATAGAGTTTGGCGCGCACATCTACGCACACCGGCGCCTGGCACTCTAAGTCTAAAATCCGAATTTGATGCAAAGATAGAGTATGTAGCAGCCGGCTCACCTCTTCCGACTCAAAATATAAATACAAATTGGATATAGCAAAAATACGCACCTTCAAATACCGGGAAGTTAAAATCAAAAATCGCGCCAGGCGCTCGGCTGCTGTACTTTCTTCCCGCCGCAAACGGAACTGCAAAAGCTTCACAACGGCAGCCGCTTCTAAATCATCCTGGTAGGCTACATCATAATCAAACCGAGCGGTAAGTGCATCTCCTAACTGTAATAAGTCCTGGCGCACAAGCGCCAAAGGCTCTGCCAGCTCGGTGTTGAGTGTCTGTTCCATAGCAGATGCCACATGGTTCATCAACTTTTTGGCATCCGCATCCGGCTGCAATAGATTCGCAATATAAAGCCCTTGTTTGGAGAAAGCAAAAGGCTTCCACTCCTGGGAAAAGGTCAACACTTCATCTGCACAATCCTCTAAAAAGGCATTGACCACCCGGCGAAAAACCGTTTTATTTTCCAGTGCCAGAACTATGGCCGTTTGGTTTTCAAAAGCCAACGGCTCCGGAAAATAGTCCAAAGCGATCCTCATAAAATCAGCAACCTTTCATCCGTAGCCACCACATTGCTGTCGTTGCAGCCTACTACCAGTTCCATTTTGGCGTACTGCTTCTCCGTTACGGTCAAGATCTGCACCACGCCGGCCGGGGGCTTACACTTCCGCACCCCGGCGCAAATACCGGCTGCGTTATTTTGGTTCAAAGCGATCTTGGAGTACACCGACTGCTGCATCATGATAAATCCACTTTTGACCAACTTCTTGCGAAAGCGGGCATACTCACGCCGGTCCTGAGCAGTCTTTACCGGCAAATCGAAAAACACAATCACTCGCATAAATCTATAACTCATACGCAGCTACCGGGAAATGAATTTCTGCCACATCCTGGGCAGCCAAAGCGCGGAACACGCTGGCTGCATACAGGCGAATGGCATTGAGCACTGTTTGCACCCGGCCGTCCAACTGCACCTCTTGATTTAAGATGGACAAAACGGCCACTTTCTCCGCCTTTTCAAACTGCTTGGGTGCTAATTTATATACGCACGCATCTACCAATGGGCGGAAAGGCTCCATTAAATCGCAGCCTAAATTATAAGTATTGAACATATTGTCATGGAACAAGCCCAGCTGGGTCAAATACCCGGCAGCCACCACCTCGCGGTTAAAACAGGATAAAATCAAGCTATACCCATAATTTAATGCCGCGTTGGTGGGACAGTCGTCACTGCGGCTGAAATGGGAACCAAAAAGGGCATTAAAATACACCTTGGCCGCATGACCCTCTCGATTGGTCCGGTCCCCAAACTCCAGTTCGTCCAAATACCGGCAGAGCTGATCTGCCCGCGGGGACTGGACCGCTCGGAGCACTAACATTTGGTTCTTGATTTTTTCGCCCACAATGGCGGTCCAAATCAACTGTTTAGCGTCCCGGGTCCAGCTAAGCTGATCCTTGAGCTTTTGGCTGCAATCATGGCAGCCGTAATAGGCCGTCAATTCGCCACATGGATTGCGTTTTTCATCACAAAAAATCACCTTGATCTTATGCTGCAGCAACTGACTCATCAAAGCAGTGGTGATCGCACAGGCGGTATTCTCGATCAAAAGCACCGAAATGTCACCAAGGTGCACCTTGGTGGTGCTCTCTGCATCCCGCACCACCAGGTACTCCATACTGTACTCCAACTTGGCGGACTTGGTCACCACCACAACGCGCCAACTCATGGCAAGCCCTCCTTACGGCAGCAGTTCGATTTGCTGCTCAAACAAGCCGGTAATGGATTGGTGAATGAGTTTGACTGAGGTTACGCCTTTAATTTCGGAAAGCTTCATATTAGAAACAAGCGCGCCGGCAGTTTTAGCCAACTTAATGTTCGTCAAATCTCCACGCATTACATTCGCATGCAAGATTTTCAAAACTTCTGCCAACACTACACACTGTTCTTCCGGAGTCAATACACAAAAGGCCTCTCTTTTATCGACAATCTTGGCGCCCATATCGCCGAAGCGCAAACTTAAAATGGAATTGCTCATTTTATCCACTAAAGCGTCAAACAGTGCTACATTTTCTTCAGCCGAAATCCCGTCATACTTGTTCAACGGACGGTCCTTGTTTTGGCTTAAATATTTAGTAATATTACGCACATACTTTTCCTGTTCGTAGCTAAGGACCAACTGCATGGCTGGCTTATATCCAAGTTGATTTCCTGACTTACTGCTCAAATGCATCCGGAAACCGTCAAAAGACAAGCAGGCGTTGTACTTCACGCACGGAATCAGTACTTTCGCCGGAGCACCTACAAAACTGCTTACATACTCGTCCGGATTTGCCAAATAGGCTTTCTCCATTACCGCATCAATGGGCACCAACTGGCGCACCTCTTTGCCCTTTTTGTCCGAATAAGAGATTAGGGCAAAATATTTGGACATAGCCTTGTTATATGCACCGTACTTAGCCATGTCGCTTTTGGGACCATCCTGCTTTAGCGGGATTTGGCCCTGACTCTTCTTCACCGGCATCTGGTCAAATAAGCCGCCGTGCTGACAAAACGCATACCGGGTATAGCGAATATTGTTCTTGGCCATCATTTGCTTTACGATCTCCAGGCTCTTGGTTTGTGTTTTCTGGAGTTCGCCGTTCTCTGCTACCCAGGCGCCGGGAATATCCCACTTGAACATGGCATTCATACTGTAGCCCCGCGGGCCGTTTTCCTGCAAGCCGCGGATGAAATTGCGCAGATTATGGGTGCACCGTACATTGTAAACATTGCCCACCACCACATTCAAGTACGCGTCCTTAGCGTGGTGGAAGTCATTGACCTCACGGCACTTAAGCATATCATAGGTATGGCGAAAATCGGAAGCCAGCGCAGCCTTTACATACACAATCTCTGTCTGCTCTTTGTCATATAGCTGCTCCATAATTTGGGCAACCGCCTTGGTGGACTGACGGGTCTCAACCAGTTGGCGGGAGATAAAGGCACCCAGTTCTTCATCGGTCAAGGGTGTCGTCCGGATCAGGCGTTGGTATTTAACCTTGCTGATCAAGTTCTTAGACAAAAGTAGCTGCCAAAAACCGTGCATTTTGGCCTGCGTTTCTCGATCCAGAGGGTACACATCCGTTTTCTTTGCATTGTCCACCTTCTTCACCAACACTCGGTTATTCAGACTATCGTCCTTTACCTTAGAGCGCGGAAAAATATGGTCAATATCATAAACATTGCCACTCAGCAAACTGTTCAGGTCAATATGCTCGCCGGTATACATGCACCGGCCCATTTGGGTATAATATAGGTAAAGCTTATCGCTGCGCAATCTGTCCTCCTCGGTCCCTTCCAGTTGCGCATACAGGTCTGCATATTCCTTTTTGCAGCTTTGGTACAGCTCCAACAGTTGGGCTTTTCTGGACTTTTTGCGCTCTTTCTTTTCTTCTCCTCGCGCCACCTCAATAAAGATTTTCTTCGGCGGGCACTTTTGGATCTTTTCGATCTCGCGAGCGATCAGCAGCGACTGGTAAATGGGTCGCTTTACTTTCGGTGAAACATACAGATCCTCCACCATTTGGCGCAGGGAAACATCCTTATCGAACTGATTACATGCTGCGACCTGCTCCCCGAACGTGGGCATATAGTCCGTACTATACAGCAGCTGCATTAAGTTCAGGTTGGTATCCCACAACGCGGAAATGATATTGGTCACCTCGCCGGTATTCTTGTCGGTGCACGCCACCTGGGTCAGAAATTCCCGAGACAGGCGGCTCCAGCCGGTGTACTTCAATCGAGCCAGTTTGCCCCGCTCTGTTTCAGTCAGTCGATCGCCAAACAGATCTCGCAGCCGCTTTTTCAGCAACTTTTTATCGTCGCCAAAGATCGTAATTAAGCGTACAACTTCTTCCTTCTCATCATAGGTCAAATCAAAAGGCGTCAGATCCTGCCAAGGCTTTAGACTGGCCTTAAAGTTTTCATCAAAGCCGCCCATCACCTCATAGGCAATACCCCGGGACTGCAAATAGTTTTTCAGTCCCTTGCCGGTGACTTTGCCGCGCTTTTCAAACAGGTCCCGGTAAATCTCCTGCTTCAGTTTGACCTTAACACGCTGGCCGTCCAGCGTTAAATTGTTTAGCTCGTTGAGCACCATAAACTTGGTGTACAACAAAGAATACTTGGGGATCACATCGTACTGGGGCAAATAGGTACACTTGCTGGTCAAATTCTCAATAAATGCCTCGGCGCTGCGATCCAAATCCACCACCTGGTCAAAATTCCATGGATAGATTTTTCCCTCTTTCCGCACGATCCAGGCTTTTTTACTATGCTTGTTCAGCGGGCCAACATAGTACGGAATACGGTGCTCGCAAAGGGAAATGATTTTTTCTCGCACAGTCAGGCCAGTCTCATCCTTTTCTGTTAAAAACGGCAAATATCTCTGCGCCCGGTCTAAAATACCTTCCAGTTCTTTTTTCTGCAACTGCATAGGAATCACGCCGTTGTCCTTAGACACCTGCTTGGGCATAAAAGTGCCATTCTCAATGGCGGCGAACATATCCGCATACGCCAGGTCTTGATTGTCGCCCAGCGTCTTTTTTAAATAGGCGCAAAAAGCCTCTTGATTACAAGTCTTTTCCAGCACGCCGGTGTGACCATTTTCCTTGATATGGCCGGAATAGGCCACATAGTTGTCGTCCTTGCTGCTCAGCTTAAAAATCTTTTTGTACAGTTCCGAACGATAGGTCTTCACATAGGTTTTCAGCCGCTGCAAATCCGTCTTGTGCTGCTCATAGGTGGCCACTTTGGCCTCGCACAGATACTGATGGCCGGCCAAGATCTCATCCAAAATAGCCCAATCATATAGGGCCTTGATCCGCACCACCAAATCGAACCGTTCTTCCAAAAGAGACTGGTACTCCGGCTCGTTGTCCTCATAGCTGCCGGTAAAGGCGATGCTGGGTTTTTCCGCCTCGGCCAAAGTGTCATCGTTAAACAGGTCCTTCAGCTTCACCGTAGCGCCGCAGGCCAGTGCCAGGCAGGCATACAACTGGGGAGCGCTCTTTTTTGTTACACCGAACAGCTCTGCTGCCGCCGCAGTCTTTCTGGACTTAGACAAAGACTTGTCCTTGAGCACGGCGCCAAAGGCTTTTTCGTCCGTGCATTCTATTGCACATTCATATTCTTCTTGCAAATAATCCCGAAACGCACCGTAAATCGAACCAAAGTTTTGCGCCTCTCCTAAGGAGTCAAACAGAAAATGGCCGCGGTTTTTGATAATATGATGCACCGCCAAAAACACCAGACGCACATCGTATGGGCCATCCTCATGCAAAAGCGCATTACGCAGATGATAAATGGTGGGAAATTGGCGATGATAGTCTGTATCCGTATAATCCGGATCCGCAAACACAGCAAAGGGTGTATTGGTAGTTTTATCCTCTGCATACAGATCGCTCTCCCGCAACCGCTGGAAGAAAGCCGGATCCTTGGTACTCACCGGACCGTCAAACAGCATCTCTAGCAGATCCAGCCGCTCCCGACGCCGCTGGGTACGCCGCCGACTGATGCGAAACAGCCGCCGCTCCTCCGCCGTATTGCTCTCATCAAACAGGCGCACACCCCACATGGCATTGCCCTTAAACTTAGGAATACGGTAATCCATATCTGTTACAGCCCAGCCTACCGAGTCTGTACCCATATCCAGACCTAAATAGTAATCTCCGCGTTTTGTCCCTTGTTCCATAAACTCGCCCCTTTTCTTTTTTCATCAAAATTTTCAGTTGACCTATTGACAAGTGGAACTTTTCGTGTTAATATCAAATTGTCTCAAGACCTTATGAGATTTACACTATGCGTTCAAATACCAATTGATTCAACTCGTTGCCGTTGCGGCAACCTCACAGTGTGTGAGCAAGACCTGCATTTTTGCAGGTCTTTTTTATTGCCTTCAACATTTGCATCATAACACAAATAAATAAGAAAGTAAACAAATTTTGCATATTCTTGCCTATTTTGTCAAGTTTAAGTCCATATTTTCGGACAAGTTGCACAAAAGCACTTGACAAACGCAAAAAATCCCGCCCGAGCAGGCAACGCCTGTATCGGGTGGGATTTTTTATAATTCTGCTTTACTCGTCGTCGGAGGAGAGTTTGAGCACTGCCAGGAAGGCCTCCTGGGGCACCTCCACCTGACCGAACTGGCGCATACGCTTTTTGCCCTCTTTTTGCTTTTCCAGCAGCTTTTTCTTACGGGTCACATCACCGCCGTAGCACTTGGCCAACACATCCTTGCGCAGGGCCTTTACCGTCTCGCGGGCAATGACCTTGCCACCGATGGCCACCTGCACCGGTATCTCAAACAAATGCCGCGGGATATGCTCCTTGAGCTTCTCCGCAATGCGGCGCCCACGCTGGTAAGCCTTGTCCCGGTGGATAATAAAGCTCAGCGCGTCGATGGTATCGCCATTGAGCAGCACATCCACCTTCACCAAATCCGAGCGGCGGTATTCCTTGATCTCATAATCGAAAGAAGCATAGCCACGGGTGCGGGATTTGAGTGCGTCAAAGAAATCATAGATAATTTCATTTAGCGGCAGCTCGTAATGAATATCCACCCGATCCGGGGTGATATAGCTCATATTCTTAAAGATCCCCCGCCGATCCTGACACATATCCATAATGGTGCCCACAAACTCGCTGGGTACATAAATATTGCAGTCCGCAAACGGCTCCTCGCAGTAGTCAATCAGGGACGGATCCGGGTAATTGGTGGGATTGTCGATCTCCACCATGGTGCCGTCGGTCATGTGGATCTTGTAGATCACCGAGGGCACGGTGGTAATCAGATCCAGGTTGTACTCTCGCTCCAGGCGCTCCTCAATGATCTCCAAATGCAGGAGACCCAAAAAGCCGCAGCGAAAGCCAAAGCCCAGGGCGCCGGACGTCTCCGGCTCATAGCTTAGGGACGCATCATTAAGCTGCAGCTTCTCCAGCGCGTCGCGCAGGGCCTCATAATCCGCACCGTCTGCCGGGTACACACCGCAGAACACCATTGGGTTCACCTTGCGGTAACCGGGCAGCGGCTCCGCTGCCGGCGCATTTGCCAAAGTGATGGTATCGCCCACCCGGGCGTCGGAAACGGTTTTGATGGACGCGGTAATATAGCCTACCTCGCCGGAGGAGAGCACGCCGGTATTCTCCATGGAAGTGGCCCGCATACGACCCACCTCCACCACGGTAAACTGGGCACCGGTGGCCATCATACGCATGGTATCGCCGGCCTTGATTTTGCCGTCCATGACGCGCACATACACGATCACGCCACGGTAGCTGTCATAAACCGAGTCAAAGATCAGCGCCCGCAGGGGTGCATTGTCGTTGGCAACCGGCGGGCGGATCTCCGTCACAATCCGCTCCAGCACCTCCTCCACATTCTGCCCGGTCTTGGCAGACACGCGGGGGGCGTCCATACAGGGAATGCCCACCACTTCTTCCACCTCCTGGGCCACCCGCTCCGGGTCCGCTGCCGGCAGGTCGATCTTGTTGATCACCGGCATAATGTCCAGGTCGTGATCCAAAGCCAGGTAGGTGTTGGCAAGGGTCTGCGCCTCTACGCCCTGAGAGGCGTCCACAATCAAGATCGCGCCCTCGCAAGCCGCCAGCGAGCGGCTGACCTCGTAGTTAAAGTCTACATGGCCGGGGGTGTCGATCAAATTAAACTCGTAGTGCTCGCCGTTTTTGGCGTCATAGCCCAGCGTCACTGCGTGAGCCTTAATGGTAATGCCCCGCTCCCGCTCCAGGTCCATATCATCGAGAATTTGCTCCTGCATATCCCGCTGCTGCACAGAGCTGGTCAGCTCCAACAGTCGGTCCGCCAAAGTGGACTTGCCGTGGTCAATGTGGGCAATGATGGAAAAATTGCGAATGTTCTCTTTCTTTACAGCCAATGGTCTTCCTCCGAAAGTCAATGAATCAGCGCCCGGGCCCCGAAGATGGCCAGCAGGCACAAGCCTACGCTCAGCAGCGCATACAAGATCGCCGGTGCCGTGCGCCCGCTGCTCAGCAGGTCATAGGTCTCCAACGAGAAGGTGGAAAATGTGGTAAACCCGCCGCAAAGCCCCACCTTCAAAAACAGCAGCAGCGGCTGGGAGTTGATTTTATGTCTTTCACACAATGCGGCCAGCAGCCCAATTCCAAAGGCGCCCAGCACGTTGATGCACAGGGTGATAATGGGAAAAGGCGTTTGGCGCACCGGGATCAGTCCAAGCAGATAGCGCAGTATTGCACCCACAAAGCCGCCCAGACCTACAAAAAGTACGTTTGTCATTTCTCCTCCTGCTGCCGAGTCAGCTGCTGCACCTGCCGGGTCTCTGCCAGCACCGCCTTGCGCTTAAAGGGCAGGCGCAAAAGCCGCAACAAATAGAACCAGGGCAGCAACCAGGGATGCCGGTCCAGCGCCTTAAAGTCCGCGTGCATTTTTTTCTTATCCGGAAACAAGCGCCGCCACAGATACCGCCGACGCTGCGCCGAGCCGGACAGTTGGGCACCCTGGGCATTCAGCTGGCGCACCAGGGTCAGTTTGCTGTCACCAAATACACCGCCCTGCATACAGACGGTGAGCATTTGCATTTCGTCCCGATCCAGTTCCCTGTCTTCAAACAGATCCAGCGCCAGGCGCAATACCAGGCGGGCAAAATCCAATATGTCCATTTTGCGAAATTCCGCTTCAATATACGGCCGATCCAGCCGTGCGTTTTCTTTGGTATAAAGCAAATACACATCGGCCAAAAAGCGCACGCCACAGCCATTGGTGGAATAATGCTTGTACATGTGGGCAACGGTATAGAGATAATTGTCGCTTACATCCATAACGAATGCGTGCGGGTGGTCCGGGTCTCGGGTTGCCCGCTGCCACAACCCGTCAAACCGGGGACAAAAGTCCTTCTCGTCAAAAAACAAGGTGCGATGGAACTCAAAAGTGGCATAAGGCGGCTTGTGGAAGTCGTCGGAATTCTCGCCGCAAGCGGTCATCTTGTACCCGGCCTTGCGCATGATCTGCAGCAGCTGCTTCCGCCCTACCGGATCATACAGAATGTCGTTATCTGTCATTTGGCGCATAGAGGTCTTGGGGTAATATTCCCGCAACAGCAGTCCTTTTAAGGGCATATAGTCAATGCCTGCTTCATCCAGCCGGGCAAACAGCTGTCCCCGCTCATGATCCATGGTGATGGTGCGGGTCAGCTCCGTGTAGGCGTAGTTCTCCCAGCGCTTTTTCTCTCCCTCCGGCACACCGGGCAGCGCTGCCAGCAGCGGAAAGACAATGTTATATACCTGCTGCCGCCGGGCCAGGTCAAAAAATGCGTCAAAATCCAGTCCCTCCGGCGCAGCAGGCGCAGGCGCACCGGTCAGCGCGCACCGCAGCAGCACCAACAAATAGGCGCAGGTCTGATTTTCGATCTGCATACTCAGTCCAGCACCCCGGCAGCCCGCAGGGTATCCAGCATTTCACGCACATCCGCCCGAGCTGTGTCTGCATCTACATCGTATTTCTCCGTGAGCGCCGCCACCAGGCTGTCCTCCGTCTGCTCCGTCTGGAGCAGCTCAAACAGAAATGCCGCCGTGGGATTATTGTGGATCACACCGTTAAAGTGCTTCATGGCCTTGCCGGTAGCAATGGCAAAATCCTCGCCATCCACATGCCCCAGCACCATACCGTCTTTCAGTTTCATTTACCTCGTCCTTTCGTCAAGCAATTTGCGTTCTACATTTACATCATTTTATTCAAATTATATTCAATCGGTAAATTTATCCATTTTCTCCACCAGCACCACCGTCTCCACATGGGGGGTGCGTGGGAACAGGTCTACGCCGCAGGCGCGGCGGGCGGTGTAGCCCATGGTGGCCAAAAGCGCCAAGTCCCGTGCCAAGGTTGCCGGGTCGCAGGACACATACACCAGCCGCTCAATATCCATTTTATCAATAGCGGCGAACACCTCCGGCGCGCAGCCCTTGCGTGGCGGGTCTACGATGGCCACATCCGGGCGCACGCCCTGCGACGCCAGCTGCGTTGCCGCACCGGCTGCGTCCGCACACAAAAATTCTGCATTCTCAATACCGTTGCGCCGGGCATTCTCCCGGGCGTTCTCCACCGCCTGGGGAACCACCTCCACGCCGATCAACCGGCGGCAGCGATCCGCTAAAGTCAGGCCAATGGTGCCCACGCCGCAGTACAGATCCAGCAGCACCTGGTCGCCGGTCAAGCCCGCAAAATCCCCTGCCAGCGCATACAAGCGTTCACATTGGTCGTGGTTGACTTGATAAAAAGCATGGGGGCCGATGGCAAAGGTCTTGCCGCACAGCTTGTCCAGCAGTTCGCCCTTGCCCCAAAGCACCCGATCCCGGTCACCCAAAATCACATTGGTGCGCCGGGTGTTGCTGTTTAGCACCACGCCCACCAAACCGGGCACAGCGGCACGCAAGGCGGCGCAAAGTGCGTCCCCGCCGGGCAGATCCGTGCCGTTGATCACAATACAAGCCAGCACCTGGCCGGTAGCCTGGCCCTTGCGGAAATACAAGTGGCGCAGCAGGCCGGTGCCGGTCTCCTCATTATATACGGAAATTTGATGTTTTTCCGCCCATTGCAAGCAAGCCGCCACACCGGCGGAAAAATCCGTGCACTGGAGCAGGCAATCTCCGGTGGGCACCACACGGTGGCTTTTATAGGCATAAAAACCGGCTACCGGTCGGCCGTCTTGCAACTGCACCGGGTACTGGGCTTTATTGCGATAACGCACGGTATCGGGCGCTGCCAGCACGCCCTCCACCTGCAAATCCAGGTGGCCGATCCGCTGAAAAGCATCGTCGATCCGCTGCTGCTTAAAGCGCAGTTCCTCCGCGTAATCCACCGTGCGAAAGGCACAGCCGCCGCACCGGGCGGACACCGGGCAGTCGCTCTCCACCCGATGAGGCGATGGCTCCAGCACCTGTTGCAGCCGGGCAACAGCATAGTTCTTTTTGGCTTTAATGATATGCGCCGTAACCACATCACCGGGCACACCGCCACGCACAAACACCGGCACGCCGTCCTTGCGCCCGATGGCGCTCCCCTCGGAAGTCAGGGCGGTTATATTCAGTTGAATCTCGTCATTCTTTTTGAGTTGCACCCAAATCACCGTCCTTCCAGTCGCCGGCCTCGGTGGGTTATGCCTCTGTATAAATCAGTTTATCTATTTTGCCGGAGAGCTTGGCAATGCCCTTCTCCCCCCGCACCAGTCGAAATAGTGCGGCACGCAGCAGCCCAATCAAAGTACATATGGCAAAAATCGCAATTGCGCAGCCCACGCACACCATGGGTATCCAATACCAAGCCAGGCCATAAATCCAAGCAAATGAGCCCGCCAATATGGTATCATAAATCAGCACATGGCCGTGAATGATATAAACATCAAATGTAACGGCAGATACTTTCTCTAACACCTTGCCGTGTGCTTTCCACTTTTTATCAGCCAAAGCGAGTAGGACGCACACACTCATAAGCAGTACCAGCGGTGAAGTGTAGCACACCATATAGTTATGATTTTTGCCGACTACATGTGCAACCAGTATATTGCCAAACAGTAAAACAAACGAAGTGCCCAAGAAAATCAATGCCGCATACTTCTTCAAAAATTTGAATTTGCCATCCACCTTTACTCGCCCCAAGTATGCGCCAATGGTATAAAGAGACAGCAGCCAAGCAAAGGAATAGCCTCCCTCAAAGCGGAAGAAATCCACGGGTATCACAGACGGCAGACAGGAAAAAAGAAGAATTTGTAAAATCGACAGCATACCGTGCTGCTTTTCAGATAAGCACAACAACATTTTGTTGATAAACGGCTGTAAAATCATAACAGGAATAAAACATGTAATATACCAATATCTACCCACCAATGGCGGTAATAAGCCCTTGATCACATCTTTTATGCCTGTAATTTTGGCTGGCATAAAAATCAGAAGCAACACCGTAATTAAAACGGAGTAAAACAAAACAATCGCAATCAATTCTAAACTTCGAAAGCAAGTGTTTTTGCTTTTGTTAATGCCTAAATAACCAGACATCATAGCAAAGATATCCACGGAACAGCAAGCGCAAATAAAGACCCATTCCGCAGTCCAATATCCTATTGAATAATCTTTCAAGCCCGCACCAAGAGCACCACCAACATCTACCACATGAATTAACACAATTCCAATCATAGAAAGGATACGACAAACATCCAATCCAACATTGCGCCTTTTACTGTTCATAAGCGCTCCCCTTTCTTTTCCGGCACAATGCAGGCAACAGCAAAAGCCACTTCCGTACACTGCACCCAAATCACCGTCCTTTATCATAGCATAAAACCGCGGGAAAAGGAAGTGTTAAAATGAAAAAGGCGGCGGGCAAATTTCCTTACCTGCCGCACTTTTTTTGCAGTTTTAACGATGGACGGCCCGCTGCACTGCCTTGACCAGCTCCACCACCGGGATCACTGCCAGGGCCAGCGCCATCGACACACCGTAGGCTGTACCGGACAGAGGAACAAAATCAAAGGCCGCAGCCAACGCCGGCACATACAGCACCACCGTGGACAGCACCAAAGACAGCACCATGGCACCCCACAAATAGCCGTTTTGCCCCATAGAGAACAAACTGGCCCGGCGCGAGCGCATATTAAAGCTATGGAAGATCTCTGCCATAGACAGGGTAAAAAACGCCATGGTCATGCCGGTTTTATGGGCCAGCGGGTCCGTAATATGTACCAGTGCCGCCCAGTCCATTTGTACCGGACAGGTAAGCAGCAAACCGCTGAAGTAAGCCAGCAGGGTCACCGCCGTTACCAGCAGCCCCTGCCAGGCCACATCGAAGCCCATACCCCCGGCAAAAATGCCGTCCTTTGGATCTCGAGGGCGGCGGCGCATGATCTCCGGCTCGCCCCGCTCCATACCCAGTGCCAGCGCCGGGAAGCAATCGGTGATCAAATTGATCCACAGAAGGTGCACCGGCTCCAAAATGGTAAAGCCCAGCAGAGTGGCCACCAAAATGGTGAGCACCTCTGCCAAGTTAGAGGACAGCAAAAACTGAATAGACTTGCGAATATTGTCATACACCCGGCGGCCCTCCTCCACGGCCGCCACAATGGTGGCAAAGTTGTCGTCCGTCAGTACCATATCCGCCACATTCTTGGTCACATCCGTACCGGTCATGCCCATACCTACGCCAATATCCGCCGCCTGAATGGCCGGGGCATCGTTGACCCCGTCGCCGGTCATGGCAGTCACAGCCCCCTGCCGGTGAAAGGCCTCTACAATACGCACCTTATGTTCCGGCTGCACACGGGCAAACACACTGCACCGGGCAACGGCATCATCCAACGCCCGATCGTCCATTTGGCTCAGCTGGTCGCCGGTGAGCACCTCCCCCTCCGGCTCCAAGATCCCCAGCTGCCGGGCAATGGCCGCGGCAGTATCCCGATGATCGCCGGTGATCATCACCGGACGAATGCCCGCTTGGCGACAAGCGGCAATGGCCTCCTCCGCCTCCGGGCGCACCGGATCCATCATACCCACCAGCCCCAGGTAGCAAAGCCCTTGCTCCAATGCCTCCGGCGACCGGGCAGACGGCAGGGACGGGTACTGCCTGGTTGCAGCACAAAGCACCCGCAGCGCCCGGTCTGCCATACGCCGATTTTCGTCCAGGATCCGGCGGCGCAGATCCGCAGTCAAGGGTACCGCCCTCCCCTGCTGCCAGATGTGGGTGCACCGCTTCAGTACCACATCCGGCGCACCCTTGGTGTACTGCACCACGCCTTCCGGCGTGCGGTGGAGCGTCGTCATCATCTTGCGGGCAGAGTCAAAAGGCAGTTCCCCCACCCGGGGGTACTGCCGCTCCAGCGCCGCCTTTTCCAACCCCAGGTCTGCCGCGTCCTGCACCAGCGCCACCTCTGTGGGTTCACCCTCCATGCGATCCCCGACCCGGTGGGCGTCCGAACACAGCGCCATAGCAGTCATGAGCTGCTCCGGCGGCACACCGGTGCGGGCGGTAACGGTCATTTTATTTTGAGTCAGCGTGCCGGTTTTGTCCGAGCAGATCACCTGCGTACAGCCCAGGGTCTCCACCGCCGTCAGTCGCCGGATCACTGCGTGGCGACGGCTCATTTTGGTCACGCCGATGGACAGCACAATCGTCACCACCGCTGCCAGTCCCTCCGGAATGGCAGCCACCGCCAGGGACACCGCCACCATAAAGGTGGACAGCGCGCCGCTAAAGGTCAACCCGCCTGCCAGTAAGCTGCGCCCTACATCTAACGCAAAGATCCCGACACAGATGGCCAGCACCAGCAGGGACAAAATTTTAGACAGCTGGGTCAATTTCTTTTGCAGAGGCGTGGCGTTCTGTCCGGCGGTGTTCAGGGCGTGGGCAATGCGTCCCATTTGCGTGTCCATACCGGTGGCAATCACCACAGCACGCCCGCGGCCGTACACCACATTGGCACCCATAAATACCAAATTGCTGCAAGCGGAGGGCGGCAGCGCCTGCCCATCGTCCGGCAAAGGGGCCGCGGATTTTTCCACCGGCTGGGACTCGCCGGTAAGGGCGGATTCCTCCACTCGCAGGCCAATGCTCTCCAGCACCCGGCAGTCTGCGGGAATACGGTCACCGGCAGACAGCAGCACCACATCGCCGGGCACCAGAGTGCGGCTAGGCACGGTACACTCTGCCCCGCCCCGCAGCACCCGAGAGGTGGCCGGGGTCATCTCCTGCAAGGCGGCAATGGCCTTTTCCGCCTTGCTCTCCTGCACCACACCTAAGACGGCATTCACCGTCACCACGGTCATAATGATCAGCACATCCGCCGGGAATTCCCGGTGCACTACACACAGCACCGCAGACACGGCGGCCGCCGCCAGCAGCACCAGGATCATCGGGTCGGATAATTGCAGCATAAACCGCCGCCACAGGCTGTCGCCCTTTTTCCGCGCCAGCCGGTTTTCGCCATGTTTCGCCAGCCGGGCAGCCGCCTGTTTGCGGCTCAGCCCGCCGGGGGCGCTGTTCAGTTCCCGCAGCACCCGCTCTGCCGTCCATCTGTATGCCTGCATTGCAGAACCTCCCATTTGAAAATAAAAAGACCCGTATATAGGATCACTACATACGAGTCTGTTTTTTTATTCCGGGTGGCGGTTCGTCAGGCGCGAGCCACCATTTCGCCGTATTCTTCCTTGCTTTTCTTAATAAAGGCCGCCACTGCCTCTGCGGTGGGCATAGCGTCCGAGCAGCTGTGGGCGGAGATGAGCATAGAGGCCGAGGCGGAGCCGAACTCCAGGCACTCGATCATCTCTTTGCCTTGCAACAGGCTGTACAGAAAAGCGGAGCCGTAGCCGTCGCCGCCGCCAAAGCCCTTGAGCACCACCGCCGGGAAGGGCTTAATGGAGTAATAATTGCCGTCGTTGGTGTAGGCGGTGGAGCCGTCTTTGCCGTGCTTAATGACGCAAATCGTCGCACCGAAGGACTGCCAGTAGCGGGCGCTCTCCGGGTCGGAGCCTTTTACGCCCACAATGCCCTCCATCAGATCAAATTCCTCACGAGAGCCCATAATAATATCCGCACCGCGAGCCACTAAGCTGTAATACACAGCGATCTCGTCCTTGGACTGCCAGGTGTACGCCCGATAGTCGATGTCAAAGATAATGCGCACATTGTTTTTCTGGGCCAGCATCATGGCCTTTAAGCAGGCCTCTCTGGACGGAGACTTGGCCAGCGCCGTACCGCTGATCACAATGGCCTTAGCAGAAGCAATATACGCCTCGTCAATATCCTCCGGCGCCAGGCAAAAATCTGCCACATTATCCCGGTACATTAAGATGGAGGACTGCTCTTTAGACAGAATTTCCGTAAAAGTCAGGCCAATGCACTCGCCGTTCTTGGCTCGGGTCACATGAGAGGTGTCGATCCCCTCATTTTGGAAATACTCCACCACATAGTCCCCAAACTGGTCGGCAGACACACAGCCGCAAAAGCCCACCTTGCAGCCCAGCCGGGCCAGGCCTACGGCAATATTGGCCGGAGAGCCGCCTACATACTTGTTAAAGTTAGACGACTGGGACAGCGGCTTATACATATCCGTGGGGTTAAAATCAATGGCAATGCGGCCGATGGGGATAAAATCCAGCGGTTTGGTTCTGTCAAATTCAATGTACTTCATAGTTCCCTCTCCATAAATTTATGCGCAGCCGACAGGTTTATGCCTTGACGTCTGTGCCGAAAATCAAAATGTGGCGGTGGGCGTTCTTATACGCCCCCTGCACCTCTGCCCCTTGCAGATCGTAGTAACCGCCGATGGCACCGGCGTCGTAAGCGCCCCGCACCGTCTGCTCCACGCTGTCAAAAGTGGCCGTGGCAATGTTGATCTTTTGGATCCCTGTCTGGGCACAGCGGCGGAAATCCTCCGGCGAAATGCCGGTGCCGCCGTGGAGCACCAAGGGGGTGTTGGTATTCTCGGCCACCTGCGCCAAAATATCAAACCGTAGCTTGGGCGTGGCCTTATAATTGCCGTGGGCGTTACCGATGGCGATGGCCAGAGCGTCCACCCCGGTTTCCTGCTCAAAGCGCACCGCGTCCGCCGGGTCCGTGCAGTGCATAGCGATCTCCTCAGAGCCATCCTCCGAACCGCCTACACAGCCGATCTCCGCCTCCACGGCAGCACCGTAAGGGCGCGCCATCTCTATAATACGGCAGGTCTCTGCTATATTCTCATCCAGCGGCAGATGCGAGCCGTCAAACATCACGGAGGTAAAGCCCAGCTCCAGCGCCTGGCCGATCTTCTGCTCCGTTTTGCCGTGGTCAAAGTGCACCGCCACCGGCACGCTTGCCTGCCGGGCAGCGGCCACCATCAAGGGACCGATCAGCTCCAGCGGCGACTGGCGCAGCCGCACCTCCGCAATCTGGAGGATCACCGGGGCGCGCAGTTCCTCTGCCGCTTGCAACACACCCAGCACCATCTCCATATTGGCAACGGAGAAGGAGCCAACGGCATAGCCGCCGACACGGGCATCCGCCAGCAGATCACGCATATTCACCAGCATAGGCACACCTCAAATACAAATCAAAAAATGCGATGAGTCGGGCGTAAGCCGAGTTCTGTCTTGGGCAATTATCTATCTCGACGCACGGTTGCCCGTGCGCTCCAGCCATCCTTCGAAGTTTTGTGTCGAGCAAACAACCCTTCAGTCGATGTTGCAGCGGATAGGGTTTACATGGCAGGGAATGTCTCCACCCCCTCGGTGAGCTCTTACCTCGCCTTTCCATCCTTACCGCAAAAGCGGCGGTTTATTTCTGTTGCACTTTCCCTAGGGTCGCCCCCGGCGGCCGTTAGCCGTTATCCTGCTCTGTGCTGCTCGGACTTTCCTCACGCAGTAACCTGCGCGCAACTGCCTGCCCGGCTCATCTTCTCCATTTTAATCCATAGCACCGGGGAATGTCAACTGTTTTTCTGCCGGGCAAGAATTTACAGAACAGGTCTTGCATTTCTGTTCTTTTTGTAATACTATGGAGCAAAGAAAGGCAGGTAATCGGAATGCCCAGATTTGAACAGGAAGGCTTTGACCCCCGCCGTCGGCGGGAGAACGACGCCCTGGACCGCACGGTGCCGGAGGAAGACCGGCATTTGGACCGTCGGCAGCGGGATGTGATCGACCGGCAGGACGAAAGCGGGATCAACCCTTGCGACTATCGAGACCCCTACGCCCCTTCGGCACCGTACAACCAAAATAACGACTATGACCCAAACGGTTACATAGAGCCACCGGCGCCGCCCCGCCGGTTTGAGAGCGAGCGCCCGGCCGATTTTTATACGGACCGGAGCAACACGCCTATGCCCACGCGTGCCCACAACCGGGAGCGGACAAGCCGTGATCCACGCACCGTGGGCCGCAGCCATACCCCCACCGACAAGCATGGCAAGCCGCCAAAAAAAGGCAAGGGCAGCAAAAAGGCAAAAGTGGGGCTAAGTATCTTTTGCGTGCTGCTGGCGCTGATTTTCATTTTTGTGGGCTGCGCCACCGGCGTGCTGGGCAAGATCACCTATAATGCGCACAAAGAAAATGAATATGTGACAGCATCGAATCTAAAGAGCGACCCGCGGGTAAAGAATGTGCTGCTGCTGGGCGTAGACGCCAGACCCAAAGACAAGGCCAGCGCCTCCCGCAGTGACACCATGATGCTGATTTCCGTGGACTCTGTGCACCACACCATTAAGATGACCTCCTTTTTGCGAGACACCTGGGTGTATATCCCCTGCAAGGATATGAGTCAACGGCTGAACGCCGCCTGCCAGTACGGCGGTTACAGCGGCGTGGTAGACACCATTGAATACAACTTCGGCGTAAAGATTGACAACTATGTGGTAGCGGATTTTGAGATGTTCCAGGTACTGGTGGACGCCATCGGCGGCGTAGAAGTGAAGGTTACCAAGGCGGAGGCCAAGGAGGTCACCGGCCACCCCAAGCGCTACGGCAATGTGAAGTTAGAGGCCGGCAAGCACAACCTGACCGGCAAGCAGGCCCTGGCCTACTGCCGCATTCGCAAGATCGACACGGACTTTGTACGCACCAAGCGCCAGCGCACGGTGATGAACGCCATTATTAAGAAAATGAAGTCCACCAACCCCTTTACCCTGTATAAAATGGCCAGCAACGCCGCCCCGTATATTGAGACGGATATGACCAAAAGCGAACTGTGCAGCTTTGTGGCCAAGGCTGGCAGCTGCGCCACCAGCACCCACCAGGCCCGGGTACCTTTCCCGGACACTTGGTGGTATGACACCATCAACGGCAACTCCATCATCGCCATCAATAAAGAGGAGAATAAAAAGCAGCTGATCGACTTTATCTACAACAAGACCTCCGAACAGCTGGACAAAGAAGAAGCCGCAGCAGCCAAGGACTGACCGCTGCGTGCAAGGACACCACGGTCATCGGCCTTTACAATACCAACGACCATCGCTTTTGGTACAACGACCTTTTGTAGTCATGCACCGGTAAATAGGAAACGCCCTTTGTTTCACTTAAGAAACAGAGGGCGTTTTTTTATTGTTCGGCGGGAGCAAGCCCCCGCCCTACGAGTATTGGAAAACCAAAATAAACTTATTTCTTGGTGGTCACGCTTTTGGCCTTACTCCAGCCGGAATACAGCTTTACATTCTTGCCGTTTACCTTAACGGTCTTATAAGTGCGTACCCGCACATAATACTTTTTCTTGGCGGACAACTTGCTCACGGACTTAGAAGTGGTCTTATTCTTGCTCACCGTCACCGTCTTGGCGCTCTTAAACTTGCTGCTGGTACTATACTGCACCTGATAGCCGGTGGTTTGGGTCGCCTGTTTTTTCCAAGTGACCTTAAATCCTTTCTTGGCAGCGGCGACTTTAGATACGCCGGTGCCCTTGGGATTGATATTGTAGGTCAGGCTCTTTGTACCACCGTAATTGCCCTTGAGGGTCACTTTTACAGTGTATTTGCCCACATTCTTCATGCCCTTGGGATAGCTGACGGTATAATCCGTACCGTTCTTCTGGGCTTTGCCCTTGCTATCTTTCACGGTCACAGACGGTTTTTGCACCTTGCCGTTATAGGTGTAAGCGGTTTTGCTCAGCTTGATATTGCTGGCTTTATAGTACACAACGGTCTTGGCGTACTGCTTGCCGCACACGGCGCAGCGATAGGTATAGACCCGCTTGCCATCCTTGGAAGCAGTGGCCCGGGTCAGGCTTTCGCTGATCTTTGTAGAATGATGGGCACACAGGGCAGACAAATCCCACAACACATTATAATCCGGCACGCCGGCGTCCATATCGCCCTCGGCATACTGCCAAATATCCGCATACACGCCGGTTTTGCCAATCTGCACCGGGGCGGAAAAATCAGTGGTTTTTGGCTGCCAGTTGGCGTACCACAGCTTATAGCCCTTGCTATGCAGCGTCTGCACATTCAAATAATTGGCAAACCAATTCAGGTTGGCGTAAACCATCGGGGTATAGCCCGCTGCACGAATGGCGTCGCAAAAAGTAGTGGCGTGCTGAATAATGGTCTTTTTGTTGCTGTTGTCCAGGATCAGCTGATCCTCCAGGTCATAAGCCACCGGCAGCACAAAATACTTGTACTTGCCCTTCATCTGAGCCAACACGCTCTTAACATAATTGGCCTCAATCGTGGCCTCTTTGGTATTGAACGCATAGCTGTAATGGTACACGCCAAAGGGCACACCCGCTGCCTCCGCCGCGTTCACATTATCCCAAAATTGCGGATCCAGGTGGTCGTTGCCGTAGCTCATACGGATCATGGTAAAGGTCTTGCCCGCATTCTTCCATGCGGTGTAATCCACACCTTTTCCGTTATGCTGAGACACATCGGTGCCAAACGCCGGCGCCGTAGTGGCTGCCCATACCGGGAACACGGTAGCGCACATCAGCACAAGGCACAACAGAGCGCAAAACAGAGATTTACATTTTTGTTTCATATCACACCTCGTTTGGGTTGTTTATTCGGTCTCACTATAACACAAGGAGAAAACAAAGTCAAATTACCGCACTTTGGTACTTTTTACCGGGGACCAGGCGCCGTACAGCTTGCCGCCCTTTTGCTTTTTATACACCCGAATGCGCACATAATACTTTTTCTTGCTTTTGAGTTTCGTCAGGGTCTTGGCGGTGGAGCCAGCCTTGGTTATCGTTACCGACTTGGTGGTGGATTTGGTAAATTTGGACGAAGTGGAATAGCTGATCTGGTAACCGCTAATGCCACTGCCCTTCTTCCACTTTACGGTCAGCCGGCCTTTTTTGCTGCTTTTCAGCGATGCGATCGCCGGCTTCAGCTGTGCCAGCTTTTCCGTCTTTTTGGCGCCGCAAGCGGTGCACTTATATTTCTTATATCCGGTGGCAAAGTAGGTGGCCGCTTTTTTGGCGGTGCACTTATAGGCGTGCACATGGATCTTAAATTGCCGGCTGCTCTTAAAGTTGCCCTTGCCCTGCACCGTTACCGTGCGGGTGGTGCCTCTGGTGGCAATAGACACGGTGTAATCCTTGTTCTGCTGCAAGGTCTTGCCCTTATAGGTTGCCTTGATCGTAGCGCCCTTCGCGGTAGGGGTACACCGAACGGACACATCCCTGTCGTTCAGGGATTTTTGATTGATCTTAAAGTGCAGCACAGCCGTACCGGTATAATCGCCCTTGCCCTGCACCGTCACATTGGCGATACCTGCATTGGTATTGGCACTGTAACGGACCACCGTATAGTCCCGACCGGACTTTAAGCCGCTTTGACTGTCAAACCAAGCGGTACCGGGGCGCTGGGCACTGCCGTTATAGGTCACCGGCGCGCAAACATCCGACCCGCCGTACCCGGCAATGGACGCCGGGGCGATGGTATAAGTATAGGTTGCGCTGCCGGTCAGGTACTTGGATCCTTCCAGTGCCGTCACGGTATAGGTGCCGCTGCCGGCATGCACCGTGGAGCCGCTGTATGTAAGGGCGTAGTCCTCGCCCTCTTTGAACGTCTTTTTATAAGGCTTGCCGTCTGTGGTGGTGCCGACAAAGGTCATGGCAGACATCACATCTGCAATGCTCTTGCCGGAGTACGGTGCCTGCACATCGCCAAAGCCTGCCCGGTTCATAGGCAGCTTGGCAATTTCAAACCGCAGCCGGTTGGTACTGTTTCCCTCCAGCTTGCCGGTATAACGGTCGCTGATAGAAAAATCCAACACGATGGTGTACTTGCCGGGCTCGGACAGGGTATCCACCTGTGTGCCGTTCTCATCAAAGAACAATACGGTGTAGTCCTTATCCCGCACCGCAGTATGGCCGTAGCCATCCACCACATGCACATCCACCTGAATGGGGCAAACATTATAAGTAATGGCACCGTTTTTATCCAGATTGTGCAGTTCGATCTGGTTCTTTTCCTTGGTTACATCAATCTTGTTGAGGTAAAAGGAGCAAGAAAGCTGTGCAGTACCGTCCGTGGCAATAATGGTGTGCTGTCCCGGCGCGTAACGATCGTCGCCGGTCTCATACACGGTGGTGTACTCCCGACCAAACACATAGCCCGGAATCAGCAGAGAGAATTCGCCTTCCTCGCCCACATAATCCAGCCCGGTGCCGTCCGGCAGAGGGGTCACCTTGGCTTGCCCGTTCTCGTCCGTCAGCACCGTACCGTTGCCGTCCGTCTGCGCCTTAAAATAGGCACAGCTGCCGTCCGCCGCCCGTTGAATCAGAATAGAATCCCGCATTTGGCCTTCGGCACCGCGACGCATCAGCACCATATAGCCCTGTCCGTCATAATCGGACAGATCCTCGCCGGTGGAGGCAAAGCGGTAGTCCGTCGCAGACAGTAGCGGGTACGATTTGGTATCGTCCAACTGCTGATGGTCGTTTTCCAAAGTGAAGTATGCATTTTTCGACCCACAAAGAAAATAGTAATAATTGATAAAACCCGGGAACCGCAGGTTGTTGGAGGCGGCAAAGGTGGCGTCCACCTGATACCATTGGTAGCCGCTGCCGGTGCCGTCATCCAAATACACAAAGTTCCAGGCGTGCATATCCTTTTGTAGTTCCCCGGTGATCTCATTGCGCACCATTTTGCTGCCCATCACCGTGTTGCAGGCAATGCCGTTCAAACGGCACAGATAGTAAAACAGCGCCGCGTAGCCCTCGCACACAGCCTTGCCCTGGCCGGTGGTGCCGATCACCGTCAGGCTGTTTTTTTGCCGCACGGACCAATCGTAGCCGGTGCTGTCCAAATCCGCAGCCCCCTGCCCTGTAAGGCCGAAGAACGCTGCGTAGGCGGTGTGGGCGTACCAGTCGGTCACTTTATGATTCATAAAATTCTCATAGGCAGCGGTGTTGTACACCGTATTCTCCGCCAAAAAGTCATAAATGGTCTTGACGATCAGGTACTGGCGGCGGTTTGTATCCTTCTCCGCCGCAATGGTGGGATTATCGGTAACAAACAGTTGGTTCCACTTTTTCGCCGCTTGGCGCAGGATCTCCATTTGCTGCACCGTGTCGCAATATTTGAAGGTGCAGTGCACCTCATAAAAGGCCACCGGGCCGTTCCAGTCGTCATAGCCCTCCACATTGAGCCAAGAGATTTTCAAATCATCTTGCCGGAAGTCCTGAATCTGGGCGTCCAAAAAATCGCCGCCCTCAATGGTGCCCGCTTTCTCTGCCAGGGCGTTGCTTCGCAGCCGCTTGGACAACGCTGTTTGCAGATCATTGGTGGTGGGATCGTAATCGCTTTTTTCCACCGCAATATACAGAGTAAAAGCAGTCTCTCGCCGGAGCATACGGTGCAGCGCGTCTGTCAGCGCCGCATCTATATCCTGCTGGAAGCAATGCCAGGTCTTGGCCTTAGTGGTATCGTCCCCCACCGCCGCCCAAGCGGTACCGTCCGTGGCCAGGTACGGGGCCAGGCCGGTACAGTTCTCTGCGCTCTGTCCCTCGGTATGGACTGTATGGGTCGTACAGACGGTAGCATTTGCCAGTCCGTCGGCAGCCGCAGCCGTAACCGGCATAGCGGTGCACACCAGCACCAGCGCCAGCAAAAGAGACAGCAAACGCATTCTTTTCATACCCATACCTCCGATCAAAAACAAAGCCTATATTCCAATTTGATTATACCCGATAGCGGCAAAAAAGGCAAGAGAAAGCCGAGGACCTGCAAATTACAAGTCCTCGGCTGTTTTTTCAGCGTTTATTCCGCCTGCAAAACCGCTTTGGTAATAAAAGCGTCTATATCCCGGTACACCTCCGGGCTGTTGGTCTCTCGCAAAATCTCGTGCCGGGCACCGGAATACAAAAGCACCTGTACCCGGGTGTGGCCGGTGGCCTTCAGCCGGTCGCTGACTGCCCGAATACCGGCGCCGTAATTGCTCACCGGATCCTCCTGGCCGGATACAAAGAGAATCGGCAGATCCTTTGGTACGCGGGCGTACCAGTCCTTACTGCCGCATTCCAACATCAGCCGTCCCAGATCGCCGTAGGCGGCCACAGTAAAGGTAAAACCGCAGGCGTCGTCTGCAACATAATCATCCACCGACGCGGTATCTCGGCTGAGCCAGTCCACAGAAGTGCGACCCTCAAAATGATCGTTATAGCCCTTAAAGCCGGTATTCTCCAGCCACTTGGAGCGGTAGCGCTTACCCTTAACGGCGCCCAGTACATTGGTCACCGCCACGCTGATATTTGCCAGCGGATTCGGCCCGCCGGTGCCCACATAAATGGCCGCCGCATAGTCCAGATCCGGGTAGCGGGCGGTAAAGCACCGCATAATAAAGCTGCCCATAGAATGGCCGGCAATAACCAGCTTCTTGTCCGGATATTCGCCCCGGGCAATGTCATACAGCCGCCGCACATCTTGCAGCAGAGCATTGTACCCGTCCTTATCGCCAAAGAATCCCCTGTCCTCCGGCGTTTCGCAGGACTGACCGTGGCCCAGCATATCGTGCATAAAGACCGCATAACCCATATCCGCAAAGGCCTGCAAAAAGTCGCCGTAGCGGCCGCAGTGCTCGGCCATACCGTGGTGGAGCAGCAGCACGGCCTTCACATTGCCGTCTTCCGGATACCACTGCCAGGCATGAATGGTGGCCAGCGCGCTGGCGCTGGGATAAGTGTACGCTTTCGTTTTCATAGAAAAATCCCCCTTAACGCAGGCAATGCCTGCTGATTCTATGTAAAATTATTATCGCTACATATTCAGTTTTAGCTGTCGTTACTCTGCCTTTTCGTCCTCCAGCACCGAGGTGCAGTGGGGACAGCGGGTGGCAGCCATGTCGATCTCGCTCTTGCAGTAGGGGCAGACCTTGGTGGTGGTTGCCGCCTGTGCCTCTTTCTCATGGGTGGCGTGCTTCACTGCGTCTGACAGCTTATTCAGCCCCTTGACCATACAAAAGATGATCAGCGCCATAATCAGGAAATTCACCACAGCGGACAAAAACGCGCCGTAGTCCAAATAATTATCTCCCAGCAGATGAATCTTGCCCTGGATCTCCGCGCCGCCGATACAGTTGAGCAGCGGTTTGATGATCGAGTCTGTCAAAGCGGTAACCACGCCGGTAAAAGCGGAACCGATGATCACGCCGACGGCCAGGTCCATCACATTGCCGCGGGAAATGAATTCCTTAAACTCCTGAAAAAATTTTTTCATTTATGCATTCCCTCGTCTTTACACTTTTCGGCGCACAGCGCCTAACTGTATTCTATCACACAATGCCGGTAAAATCAAATGCCGGAATAAAATCTTTACCTACTGCGCTGCGCTGCTGCAAAAACACATGATCCATACCCAGCGCCAGGGCATGATCCACCACCTTGTCATACTCCCGGCGGGTGATGGCGCGCGTCAGCTCCGGGTAGCGCTCCAGCCCAGGCATAGGGGTGTACTGGGCCATCAGGGACACATAGGTACCCGGCAAATGGCTGTGCAGCCAGTTCAGCACCTCAATGGCCGAATTGGTATTGCCCGGCAAAATCAAATGGCGCACGATCATACCGGACAGCATTTTATCCCCGTCCCACCGGTCCTGCACCTGGCGGCGCATTTCCAGCAGCGCCGGGCCCACCCGCTCCACATAGTCCGGCGCAGCGCTGTACGCCGCCGCCTTAGCCGGGCGGGTGTACTTAAAATCCGGCAAATAAATATCTATCAGTCCCTCCAGCTGCCGCAGGGTCTCTAATCGCTCATAGCCGCCGGTGTTGTACACCACCGGTACCGGGGGCTTCCATCGGCGCAGCAGCCGCGCCAAGGCCTGTGCGTACTGGGTGGGGCTGACCAAATTGATATTTTGCGCCCCGGCATCAATCAGCCGCTGCATACCGGCGATCAGCTGGTCCTCGGTTAGGTCCACGCCCTTACAGCCCCGGCTGATCTCCATATTCTGGCAAAACACACACTTCAGCGGACAGCCGGAAAAGAAGATTGCTCCGCTGCCGGATTTGCCGCTGATACACGGTTCCTCCCAGGCGTGCAGCGCCATACGCGCCACCCGAAAGGCAGCGCCCACACCACAGGCACCCACGGCCATGGTACGGTCAACGCCGCACCGGCGGGGGCAGGCATTACACCCACTCACAGCAGTGCCTTATAGAGATCGCCTTTTTTGTACGGGGTTACCGCGGCGATCTCCTTGGCGGCAGCGTTGACGGAAGCGCCTTTCTCCACCAGCGCACGGGCCTGTTCCAACGCCTGGTCAAAGGTGATGGCGTCCGTTGGCTCGGCCTTTTTGCCTGCCACGATCAGCACGATCTCCCCTTTGATCTTATTTTCCGTATAGTCTTTCTCCGCCTGTGCCAAGGTGGTACGCACCACCTGCTCATGCACCTTGGTCAGTTCTCGCACAATGGCGATCTCCCGGTCACCCAGCACCCGGTGCAGATCCCCAATGGTGTTGATAAACTTATGCGGCGCCTCATAAAAAATCATGGTGCGCTTCTCGTCCTTAAGCTCCTCCAGGTGGTCCCGGCGGGATTTTTTATTGACGGACAAAAAGCCCTCAAAGGTAAAGCGCCCGCTCTCCATACCGGACATCGCCAGCGCTGTGGCAAAAGCCACCGGTCCGGGCACGGACACCACCGGGATCCCCTGCAAGTGGCACAGGTGCACCAGATCCTGCCCCGGATCCGAAATGGCAGGCATACCCGCGTCCGTTACAATGGCGCAGTCCTCCCCTGCCGCAATGCGGGCAGTGATGATCTCGCCCCGCTCTCGACGGTTGTGCTCATAATAGCTGACCATCTCTTTTTTGATACCAAAATGATTCAGCAGCTTTAAGGTCACCCGGGTGTCCTCTGCGGCAATAAAATCCACAGTCCCCAGGGTGTCAACCGCCCGGGGCGACCAGTCGCTTAAATTCCCGATGGGCGTGCCCACCACATATAAAGTACCGCTCACTTTGCGCCTCCTTCAAAATATGCGCCGTATATTCTTCCCATTTCCGCCTGGCCCGCCGGACTTTCCAAAATCAGCGTAGGCTCTGCCGTTAAGTACGGTTTGGCGCCCTTGCGCCCCTCCATCAGCAGCAAAAAGGGGGTCTCGCCCTCCCGGTGCTGCACCAGCCGCAGTCGCTTAGGCTCCAAATCATGGGCACGCATAGCCGTTACAATATCCGCCAGCCGTTCCGGCCGATGGCAAATGCAAAACCGCCCGCCGAACTGCAACAGATAGCCCGCTGCCGCACAGGCGTCCTCCAAGGTGCAGCACACCTCGTGCCGGGCAATTTGATCCCAAGGCTCCGGAGACAAAATGCCCGTGTCCACCGGCTTGTACGGCGGGTTCATACTCACCAGGGTAAAGCTGCCCGCCGGGTACAGCTGCCGATGATCGCGCAGATCTGCCTGCTGCACGGTTAGCCGCTCTTCCAAATGATCCAGCGCAATGGATTGCTGCACCTGCCGTACCGCACGGTCCTGAATATCCAGGCACGCCACCGGACTTTGCCGGGCATCTCGCAGCCAAAGCAAAGGAATAATTCCACAACCTGTACCCAAATCCAGCGCCCGATCCCGGCGGCGAATACGGGCAAAATCCGCCAGCACCACGGCGTCCGTACCAAAGGTGTGGCGGTCACTGACCACGATTTGCATGTGCTCTGCCAAAGGCATAACCGTCTCGTTCATAGGCTCTCCCACTACCGGGCCGTGCCCGGGTCTTTGCGCTTATTATATACCTACCGCCCCGCTTTGGCAAGCGGACAAAAAAAGACACGCCCAAAGCCAAAGCTCTCGGCGTGTTCCTTTTTGTTTGTACAAAAGCAGAAAAATCTACAAAATCCGCTTATGCCTGGGCAGGCGCACCCACGGGGCAGGTTGCCTCGCACGCACCGCACTCAATGCAAACGTCAGCGTCAATTACAAATTTGCCGTCACCCTCGGAGATGGCGGAAACCGGACACTCTGCTGCGCAAGCACCGCAGGAAATACAATCATCAGAAATCTGATATGCCATGATAAACACCTCCTGTATGTTTCTCAACCTAAATATAACAGCATTGATTTAAAAATGCAAGTGAATTCTAAAAAATTAGTCTTGCCTTACTTCTCCGCCTGGGCGGGCTTGTCCGCTTTTTTCTCATTTTTGCCGCCGCGACGGGGCGCACGCACCACGCGCACTTCTTCCCGATTGACGATCACCGGTGCGCCCTCCGGCGCATTATCCAGCTGCACTTTCAGCTTGCCGGTGAGCAGCGCAGCGTCTACCACCGTGCCTCGACCCTCTCGGCAGTCCACCACGGTGCCTCGGCGGGGAGTGATCTTTGCCAGGTATTCATAAGAGTTCTGCTCGTATTTCAGGCAGCACATCAGCCGCCCGCAAGTGCCGCTGATCTTAGAGGGGGACAGGCTCAGACCCTGCTCCTTGGCCATTTTGATAGACACGGAGTGGAAGTCATTCAGGAAGGTGGAGCAGCAAAACGGCCGCCCGCACACACCCAAACCGCCCAGCATCTTGGCCTCGTCTCGCACGCCGATCTGGCGCAGCTCAATACGGGTATGGAAAGTGGAGGCCAGATCCTTGACCAGCTCTCTAAAGTCCACACGGCCGTCCGCGGTAAAATAAAACAGAATCTTGGACCCGTCAAAAGCGTATTCCACCTCGGTCAGGTTCATATCCAGCTTGTGTTTCTCGATCTTTTGCAGGCACACCTCGTAGGCGTGCTTCTCTTTTTCTTTATTTTCTTCCAGAATTTGCTTGTCTCTGGCGGTGGCAATACGCAGCACCGGCTTGAGAGGTACAGTGACCTCATTCTCCGCCACCTCTTTGGGCGCATACTGGGCCACGCCGCATTCCATACCTCGGGCGGTCTCTACCACCACCAGGTCGCCTTTCTTAATCTCCAACCCCTTGGGGTCAAAATAATATGTTTTGCCGGTGTCCTTAAACCGAACGCCTACCACTTTTGTCATAATCTATCCTCCTAACGGCCGATCGCCTGGCGCAAATCGGCGCAAAATTTTGTGATCAGCAGGGCGTTATTGGCATTTTGCAGCGCCCGCTGATAGGTGTCCTCTGCCACAGATACCAGTTGCAGCAGTTGTTTTCTGGTACATTTAGATCCAAGCAGCCGGGGAATTTCATCGCTGCCGGAAAGCAAATCGGCGCCGCTGTCCAGCACCAATGCGTCCCGAAACAGATCCCGCAGCACCCCGCAGATATTCAGTACCGCCTGCCTGTCCTTTTGCAGGGGTGCACAGGCGCAAATGAGCGCATACTCATTCTCCGCCACCAGCGCTCGGCACAGTTCTGCGGACAAGGCGCTGTACTTGGCGGCCTCGCCGTCCTCCAGGCTCTCCATGGCCTTTCCGATGTTGCCGTTCCACAGCTGCAACGCCTGGCGCACCCGATCCGGGTCCGCCTCCGGCTGCCGCTGCAAAATATAATCCGCACCGATCTCTACCGGCACGCCCTCCAATCGAAACACCACACTGCGGGACAGCACCGTGGGCAGTAGAGCGCTCTTGTTCTCCACCGTTAAAATGAACCGCACATAAGCCGGCGGTTCCTCCAGCACTTTCAAAATGGCATTCTGGGCCTGCACGCTCATCAAATGGGCATTAACCAATATGTAGATCTTATAATCCGCCTCGTTGGGGGTCATATACACATCGCCCACAATTTGATCCACCGTCTTTTTATGGAACGAACGGGCGCCCCCCTCCGGGGCATAGACCAAAATATCCGGGTGCACCCCGGCACGGGCCTTGTGGCACTGGGGACAGCTGTCGCAAGGGCGGTGCTCGCCCCGGCACACCAATGCCGCAGCCAGTTCACCGGCCAGCGTGCGCTTACCCAGACCGCTCTCCCCCTCCAGCACCACAGCGTGGGGCAGGCGGCCGCCGTCTACCAATGCAGACAGCTGCGCCTTGATTTTTTCATTCCCGAGAAAGTGCTTAAATTCCATACTTGCCTTTACAATTTGCGGAACTCGTCCACATTGATCACAAACGCCACAGCGCCGTATTCCTCCACGTCCACCGGCTGGCGCAGCAACGAGCCTTCCAGCGTGCTGGCCACGCCCACTTGGCGCACCACCCGCTTGGTCACATGCTTCTTCAGCACATCGAACAGCTGCTCCACCTTGTGATCCTCCGTGCCGATAAACAGCGTGGTGTGCCCATCGGCCAAGAACTGACCGGTGGTGGAGATACGGGAGGAGGAAAAGCCCTCCTTCGTAATCGCATCCAAAACTTTGGAAACATCTTTATTGGAAATTACAGCCATAACCAGCTTCATATAAACATCCATCCTTTCCGTTAATGCTTCCTATTATACGCCTTGATTCGCAACTTTACAACTATCTGTATTATTACTTCAAATAAAATTTACAATTTGTACTTATTTAGACAAATTTCACCTTTTTGGGGGTTAAATCACCGCTGCCAACGCCACCACCACCGGCATGGTAAAAATGGAAAACAGCGAGGACTGGGCGGCCAACTCGCTACCCAAGGCGGCGTCATTGTCGTACTTGGCCGCATACATAGCCGTATTGGTCGCCGTGGGGGCAGAGGCGGAAATGACCATAGCGATCAGCAGATCACCCCGCACACCGCACAGGTAAAACAGCCCCACCATACATAGGGGAATCACTGCCAGACGCATCAGGGAGCAAAAGTACAGCTCCTTTTTGGCGAACATACGCTTCCAGTCCGCATTGGCAAGAAAGGTGCCGAAAATCATCATGGCCAAGGGCGAATTACAGTTGCCCACCATCTCCATGGGCCGCAGGATCACCTGGGGCAGCCTGGGCTGCAAAAAGAACAGCGGCAGCCCGATGAGCACCGCCATGGAGCCGGGGTTCAGCACCAACCGGCGCAGGTCGATCTTGGCGGTATGGCCGCTGATCTCATAAATGCCGTAGGTAAAGGCCACCACATTAAAAACAGCCACATAAACGGAGCAGTAGAACACGCCCTCCGAGCCAATCACCGCCAGAGCCAAAGGCAGCGCCAAAAAGCTGGCGTTGGAGAACAGCATACCGTAGCGGTACACGCCCCGCTCCATGGGACTGCGGTGGCGAAAGCACAGCTGTCCCAGCACGCCGCCCACCAGGTGGGTGGCAAAGGCGCACACAAACGCCAAAAGAATACCCCGCACATGGTCCGGGGTGTACGCCATAGTCATAAATGTATAAATAATGGCAATGGGCAGCACGATATTAAACAGCAGGTCGATCACCCGCTTGGCGTCCGCCTGGCGAAACACGCCCAACTTATCCGTCACAAAGCCGATCAGAGAGATCAGGTACAGCATCAGTACCTGACCGGCCACAGTCTTTAAGGTTGCAAAAAACAAAGGCACGCTCCTAATCCGCTGCGCTGCGACGGCGCAGATCCTGCACAAAAGCCAAGGCGAACACACCCAGCAATAAATCCGCCGGGCCGAAATACATGCTGCCGTTCAACAGACCCCGGTGCCCGGTAAACAGTACGGACAATCCGGGCAATGCCAGCACACAGCCGCACACAAACACCAGCAGGCCAAAGAACACCACCGCACGCCCTGCATGGCGGGAGGTAACCACCGCCGTTGCAAAGGAGAAGAGAAACAGCAGCAGCGCCACCAAAAACAGCACCTCGCACACCGTCTGGGTATCTACCAGCACACTGACCATCTTAGCTAAAATGGTTAGCAACCGGCAAAGCCCCCACAGCGCCGGCACAAAGTGAAAAAAGCGGAAAGCGCGAAAATCATACCGTCCGCCCCCATAGCTGCGCCCTACAACAAAATAGTAGGAGCAGCTGAGTAAAGCAAACAGTGCCGTCAGCCCTTCGCTGACCAGGTCATTCCACTGTAAATAAACCGCACCGTCCGCTAAGTCGTAGCACAAAAAGCAGCGGTAAATAAAATCAAAAAAGAACGCCACAGACACCAGATATGACACAACGGTCAGCCTGCGGCTGCCGCCGTTTGCAGCCACCGCCACTGCCGTATGGCTTTGGCGCAGGGCACACACAGTGCAACACACACCGGCACACAGCAGCAAAGCATACAGCCCATAAGTCAACGGCGCACCGGCAGCTGTGACCCGCCCGGTACTGCTGTCCGTAAAAAGGAGGAGCTGAACAAAGCGCAATACCACCGCCGCCCCGGTGATCGCAAAAGTCAGAATCCATGGGATCGGTTGGGGTCTGGTACGCACTTTTTCGCTCCTCTTTCGTTCAAAATCAGCCCTGAACCTCTCGGTCCGCCGGGGCAATGTACGTTCTGGCGTGGGACACGCTCTTGTATGCCGGACGCATAATTCGGCCGCCGGAAATCAGTTCCTCCAGCCGATGGGCGCACCAACCGGCAATACGGGCGGTGGCAAACAGTGGGGTAAACAGATCCTCCGGGATCTTCAGCACCTTGTAAACCAAACCGGAGTACAGATCTACATTGGCGCACATAACCTTGTCGTCGCCCTTTACCTCGGCAAACACCTCCGGGGTCAGCATCTCCACATTCTCCAAGGTTTTAAACTCTTTTTCAAACCCGGCCTCATAAGCCAGCTTGCGGGCATTGGATTTTAAGATCACCGCGCGAGGATCTGATTTGGTATAGACTGCGTGACCCATACCGTAGATCAAACCGGAGCCGTCTCCGGCTTCTTTATTCAGGATTTTAACCAGGTAATCTTTCACCTGCTCCGGCTTGGTGGGGTCTGCCACATGGGCAATAATGTCCTCCATCATGTGCGTCACCCGAATGTTGGCGCCGCCATGGCGAGGACCTTTCAGGGAGCCGAAGCCGGCCGTAATGGCCGAATACGTATCCGTACCGCTGGAGGTAAGCACACGGGTAGAGAAGGTAGAGTTGTTACCGCCGCCGTGGTCCGCATGGAGCATTAAGCAAATGTCCAGCAGTTTGGCCTCTTCGCGGGTAAATGTCTTGTCCACCCGCAGCTGATTTAAAATGTACTCCGCCATGGTCTGCTCCTTGTTGATCGGGTGCAGGAACATGGTCTTGTTGTAGAATGTACGGCGCTTGATCTGATAGGCGCTGTTCATAATGGTCGGGGTCTGAGCAATCAGCTGCAAGGACTGACGCAGCACATTGGGAATGGAGGTATCGTCCGGGTTCTCATCAAAAGAGTAAAGAGACAAAATGCAGCGCGCCATCTTGTTCATAATATCCTTGGAAGCATGCTTCATAATCACATCTTCCACAAACTCGTCCGGCAGTGCCCGGCACTCAGACAGCACCTCGTGGAGAGAATACAGCTGATTGGCAGTGGGTAGATTGCCAAACAGCAGCAGCCACACCACTTCCTCATAGCCAAAGCGGTCCTCGGCAATGCAGTTGTCCACCAAATCACGAATGTCATAACCACGGTAAGACAACTTGCCGTCCGTAGGAATCCGCTCGCCGTCTAAAATATAATAACCCTCTACCGAGCAAATACGGGTCAAGCCGGCCATCACGCCGGTGCCGTCGCTGTTGCGCAGGCCCCGCTTTACCTGATAGCGTTCAAAATCGTGGGCATTGATATAGTTATTCTTCCCCAGCTCCTGGCACAAGTTGGACAGTGCGTCCATGGAGATGGGTGAAATATAATTGGAAGCCACAAAATCGCTCCTTTCAAACATACATTTAGAACAATCATTATACAATTATAATAGACAAATGTCAAGTTATCTGAAAGGAGAGATCCACTTTGAAAAAAGTATTGATCCTGTTTGCTCTGCTGTTTTTGCTCACATTCGGGGTGCCCATGTTCGCCGCGTTTCACACCCAAGGCAGCAGTGATCTGGTAAGCCTACTCCACTCTGCGATGCTGACGGCGCCTATTCTCTGATGGAATTATCGTTAATTTTCGTAATCCGGCAGTGGCAGACAGCCTGGATCACAGAGGCGGAGAACGCGCGGTTCCAGTCCGCTTTAACCGCTGCATACCCCGCCGGGTCTGACATTGCCAGCCGCGCCCCAACCTGCACGCCGTCGCATCCGGCGGCCTGCAAGCAGGCGTAAGCTCCGGTGCACAGGTCCACCAGCTTTTGCTCCGCCAGGCGCTCTATGACAGCAATGGAGCGATTATCTATGGTACTGATATAGCCCTTTTGCACTTCGTCCAGCATCAGCTGTGCCTGCACCGTTACCCGGAACACCGTGCGGCCGTTCTCTATGGCGCTCTTCGCCCTCACCTTGCAGGATACCAGTTCCACCCCGATATGCCCCAATTTGTCATTTTGCAGGGTTAGCAGCCCGCTTTTGATCTTGCCGTTCATCAGGAGGATACCGAAAGTATCGTCCATATCCGCCGTGGCGGTCATCTTGCCCCCATCAAACAGCGCCAGCCCTACAAAAGCCGTATGTGTGCCCACTCTCTTTAACAGCGGCAAATAAATATCCGAAGTAGGACTGGCAAAGCGGCGCAGCGCGTCATTAACGGACACCACCGCGCCCATACCGCTATCCTGCCCATTCTGCAACAGGTGCACCATATTTGCGCTGGGCACCAAAGCGTCGTCTTCCTTACTCTGCAGCAGCGCCTTGGCATTACCGTCTGCCACACACAGCAGCACATCCGGCCGACTGGCGGCGCTGCGCACAAAGTAATCCATATTGTCGCCCACCCCGTGCCGTGCCACGCTGCTGCTGAACACCGTAATCTTGTTTTGTCCCAAAAACAAATTGCGGGACAAGTCCTTAGACAGCTTAGACAGCGCCTGGGAAATACCGGTGCCGCTCTCTGCGGTATTAATGGTAATATTGCCGGACAGGGCCTCCGAGCTGTTGCCGCTCTTGGTCATATTCAGGGTCTGCACCGAGACGGACACCCCGTTTGCCGCCCGGTCAATGCTCATGCCCTCCACCACCGCCAAATTGCTCAAGGTGTGCCGCCCGGAGCAGCCGCACAGCGTAGCCGCCACCAGCAGAAAGCAAAGAAACAGCTTAATGGTTCGTCTCATTTGTACCACACGCCTTTCTATGACCCAGTAGCCAAACCAGGGGAATGAGAGAGGAAAACACCGCAAAGGGCACCACTGTGATCAACGGCGAGTGCTGACCCACAGTCATCAAACGTCCCAGCGCACAACTGACGGCAAAGGCCGCCAAACCGGCGCCCAGGCACTTGCCCTTGTGCCCACCACTGCCCGGCAGGGTCACTGCCGCACAATAAATCAGCAGGGCCGCCTTAATAAAGATAGCAAAGATCCAAAAGCCGGTGTACAGCGCGTCCATACGCACCATTGAGCCGCTGCCTGCCAGCTGAGAGAGGGTATAAATCGGAAACGCCTGTAACCCGGCCGCGTCCCCCATCACGCCGATGGCAAAGAGAAACAGCAGGCTCGTAGTCAGGTACGAACACCCCATAGCGCCAAAAAAAGCACCAAAACGACGTCCGCCAATGACCACCCGATCCGCCAGCACCAAAAAGATCGTAATCTCTGCCGTATTGGCAGACAGCACCACGCCGTTTCGCACCACTTCACCCACGGTGTTGCTGCCTGGCGGAAACAGGCTGAACCATTGGAAGTGCTGCACATTAAAGCCCAGCACCACCGCTACCACAAGCACAATCAGGCAAAAGGCGAAGCCGGAAAAACGAGACAATCCTTGCAGTCCAACCAACGCCCCATACACCGCAAATAGAATAATCAGCAAGGCAAATCCCCAACTTTTGGCCTCCGGATTCAACCGGGCAGAGGCGAAGTAGGCGAAGCGGCTCACATTGATCCCCGCCAAGAAGATAAAATTACAGGCATAAAGAGTGCCCAGCGTTCTGTGCGCCAACGGTGAGCAGTCCCACTGCACACAAAGAAGCGCAGGCACCGCAAACAACAGGGAAAGCACCAGCGCTACCCCCACGCTCATCAGCATTTGGGTAGACAGCTTACCTGCCATAATCGACTGCACATGGGTCAGGCTCACCACCAGGCGGCTGATATACAGCATGGCAAACAGACTGAACGGAGAAATTTTGCTGTTATTCACACTGGTCAATATGCGCACCCCGCAGATCCTGTACCCGCACCCGGCGGCGGGCCAGCTTGGTCCAACTTTCCCGATAAAACACATCGCCCAGGGAGCGCACATTTAGCGGCGCGATGGGGGCGGCGTACGGCACGCCGTAGGGGCTGAGACTGCAAATATTCACAAACAGCGCCGCCATACCCAGCATCAGACCGTAAAGTCCGGTGAGTCCCCCGGCCAGGATAAACAAGAGCCGCAGCACCGACACGCTGTCATACAGCGGAAATGCCACATAAGAAGCAATGGCGGTAATGGCGATAATCACCAACATAGGCGCACCGATCAGCCCGGCAGACACGGTGGCCTCACCGATGACGATGGCGCCGATGATAGACACCGCGTGGCCGACGACCTTGGGCAACCGCAGCCCCGCCTCCCGCATGATTTCATAAAAGATCAGGGTCATAATGGCCTCATTCATCAGGGACAGCGGGGTACGGAACTCTGCCGACGCAATGGTAAACAGCAAGTTGGTGGGAATCAGTTCTTGATGAAAAGTGCCCAGTGCCACATACACCCCGGGCAAAAATACGGAAATACCAAAGCTAAAATACTTCAGCAGCCGCACAAATCCGCCGAAGAACGGCGGATAATCGTAATCATCCAAAGACTGAAAATTATCGCTGAAAAGATACGGCACATAAAGCACAAAGGGCGTGCCCTCCACCAGTACCGCCACCCGGCCCTCATAAAGCTTGGACGCCAACACATCCGGGCGCTCCGTGGTGCCTACGGCAGAGAAAAAGGAACGCATATTTGTGTCCAAAAAGGGTACCAGTTCGCCGTAATCCGCCACCGTGTTCAAATGCGCCTCCTTTAGCCGCTGCTCCACCGCATTCACCAACTCCGGCGCGGCACGGTCATCCAAAAAGGCCAGTACCACCGGAGTCGGGGCAGCAGTGCCCAGCTGGATTTGGCGCAGCTTTAAGTGATGGGTTTTCATGCGCTTGCGCAGCAGCGCCTTGTTGTCGTTCACAGACTCCACAAAGCACTCTTTGGCTCCGCGCACATTGCTTTCGCTCTCCGGCTCGTCGGTACTGCGTTTGGTCCAACCCTGAATACCCATGACCATAGCCCGGGGACAACCGTCCAACACAAACACGCAAAAGCCGCTCATCAAATAATAGTAAGCATCCTCAAAGGTCTCTGCCTCTTTCAGCTCTACCGACTGCACGCAGGTGTGCATCAGCTGGCGGAACTGCTCGCCGGGCGTGCGGGCCTTCACCTGTGCGCCCAGCACCGGTCCCATAATCATCTGCCCCAGCTGCAAAGAATCCACCAATCCGTCCATCACAGCAAAAAAGCACTTGCGACCGCCGGTTTCCGCCTCCTTGAGCAAAAAATCCGAGCAGTCCGCAAAGTCCGCCTTAAATTTCTGTACATTATCGTTATATTGGCGCCTAAGGTTTTCCAATTTCTATCACCCGTACTAATTTTGGCATAACCGGGGGATTTATTCACAAAATACAACCGGTGATTGAAATGACAGTAACTCTTATTCGCGCACTGCTGATCTACTTTACCGTCATTCTGGCTATGCGGATCATGGGCAAGCGCCAGATCGGCGAGCTGAACCCCCACGAGCTGGTCATTACCATATTGGTAAGCCAGATTGCCTCCATTCCCCTACAAGACAACACCATGCCCCTGGCCAACGCCTTTTTGCCCATGCTGCTACTGGTAAGTCTGGAAATTCTCGCCTCCGTGGCGTCCATGAAAAGCCTGCGACTGCGAAACCTGCTGCAAGGGCGACCCATCTTTCTCATACGCCACGGCAAACCGGATCAAAAGCAAATGCGTCGCCTGCGCTTTACCGTAGACGATTTGATAGACGCCCTGCGCCAAAAGGATGTATTTGATCTGTCCACCGTGGAGGAAGCGGTGGTAGAGACCAACGGCAGCCTGTCCGTGCGGCTGCGTACGGAGGAAAGCCCGGTGACTCCCAAACAGTTGGGCGTACCGACGTCGGACAACGGCTTTCCCATACCCGTAGTCACCGACGGCCACATTGTGCCGGAATATTTCGGCGACCAAGTGCTGGACACAACAGCCATTGCCAAGGCGCTGCAAAAGGAGAGCCTGCACCCCGGTGAACAGCTGGTGGTGACCATAGATGACAGCGGCACCGTCTTTGCCGTAAAAAAGGAGAGAAAAAAATGAAGCGCACTTGGTTTGCCATTTTGTTTTTGCTGCTGGTGGCAGGGCTGTGTATCTTTGAACAGCACACGGTCAAGACCACCTTCGAGAATATGGAGACCCTACTGCAAAGCATGGACGCAGCCGCCGCAGAAGAGAATTACCCGGAGGCAGAACGCAAGGCCCGCCAACTGCAAAACATTTGGACCGCCCGCTACCCTACCCTGTGCGTGCTCATGGAGCACCGCGCTTTACAAGAGGCGGGGGTAGCCCTGGGCACCCTGCAACCCTTGGCTGGGGACGAAAGCGACGATCTGCGCCCTACCATTCGCCAGTGCCAAACGGAACTGGCAGAGATCTACGACAACAGCAAGGTAACGGTGGGTAACATCTTTTAGCAATACAAAAGCGAACGATATAAAAATCGTTCGCTTTTTTATCGTTATTCACTTTTGGCGTTCTTATACTTCTCCGCTTGCAGGCGGAACATATAAGCATAAGTGCCGTCTGCCGCCATCAGTTCACTGTGCGAGCCGCTCTCTATGATCCGACCCTGCTCCATCACATAAATTTTATCCGCCTGCACCGTGGTGGACAACCGGTGAGAAATAAAGATCACCGTCTTGTCCCGGGCAGCCTCCAACATAGCCCGGTTCAGCTGGTATTCCGCCACCGGGTCCAAGTTGGCAGAGGGCTCATCCAAGATCACAAAGGGGCAGTCCTTGTAGAATGCCCGCGCCACCGCCACCTTTTGGCTCTCGCCGCCGGAAAGCATCAGTCCGTCATCGTCAAACTCCCGCAGCAGCTGGGTGTCCACCCCTCGGGGCAGCGGTCGCTGAAAGCCGCTGTGGTCCAGCGCACGGCGCACCCGCTCCGGGTCAAACTGCGGACTGAGCGCCACATTCTCCCCTACCCGACAGGCAAACAGCTGGAAGTCCTGGAACACCGCCGCAAACCGATCCCGATGGCTTTGCAGGGTGCAGTCCCGAATGTCTTGCCCACCAATCAGGATCCGTCCACCGGAGGGTTCATACAGCCGCAGCAGCAAATTGGTCAAGGTGGTCTTGCCGGCACCGTTGTAGCCTACCAGGGCGATCTTCTCCCCCGGGTGAATGGTCAGGTTAATATCCTGCAAAACAGGCGCCGCCCCACCGGGATACGTAAAGGTCAGGTGCTCCAGCTTGATCTCGCCGGACCGACGCTTGGGCGCCGCCTGCGCTCCGTCCCGAATGGTGGGTTCGGCGTGAAGAAAGGCCCGGTACTTCTCGATCAGCTTGGCCCGCTCGTCAAACTGGGCAACGCCCCACACGGTAAGGAAATTCAGGCTCATGGCGATGGCATAGGCGCCGTTAAAGCTGGCCACAAAATCCCCGGGGCTGATCTGGTGGCGCACCAGCACCAGGTAGCCCAGATACATGGGCAGCACAAACATAAAGCCCAGCACCTGCACGCCGGTCTCCTGGAGCAGATAGCGGCGGGTGATCTTGCCGAAATATTTCTTTTGGCAGGCGATCACATCCTCCGCCGCTTGGTCGTAGCGCTCCATCAGCAGAGGCGCAATGCCGTTCATACGCACCTCTTTGGCGTAATCCTGCAAGTAAAACAGCCGCTGGAAGTAGTCTGATCGCCGATGATAACGGGTGTTCTCCACCTGGCGTTGCACCTGCAAGTTGCTAATGGCCTTGCTTAGGGGCAAAAACAGCAAAATAGACGCCAAAATAATCACCAAACACAGCGGGTCAATGGTCAGCAGTACAGAGGAAATGGCAATCAGCGAGATCAAGTTGCCAAAGTACCGGCGCACCAGACCCAGCAGGTTTTGGATGTTGTCGCCGGAGGACTCAATGGTGAGAATAAAGCGGTTGTAAAATTCCGGGTCATCATAAGACGCCAGGTCCAGTTCCGCCGCCTTGGCATACAGCCGCCGGTTCAGCCGGTAATAGGCTTTCTCCCTTTGCACATTCCAAAAGAACTCCCGATACAAATAGGACACCAGCCGGCACAGCGCCAACAGCGCCACCACACCGGCCACCACGGCGTACAGCCGCTTTAAGTCCCCACCGGAGGTGACAATGTCGATCACATACTTAACCCCCAGCACGCTGACCAGCTGGCCGGGCAGCACCGTCAGCACGCCCCATGCCAGCTCGCCGATCACCAGCGCCGGGGAGGCTGCAAACAGCAGCCGCAAAAAGTAGAACAAATTGGAGAACATGGAGTGCTCTCCCGCATGCTTAGGCTTGCGCACCGGCGGCACCCCCTTCCTGCTTGTAACCGGAGGCTTGCAGGCGAAACATATCCGCATACAGTCCGTTTTGCTCCATCAGCTGCCGGTGGGAGCCGCTCTCCTGCACCTGACCGTCGGCCAGCACCAAAATGCGGTCGCTGAGCACCGCGCTGGACAGCCGGTGCGAGATAAAGATCACCGTCTTGTTCTCTGTCACTTGCAGCAAATTCTCATACATTTTATACTCCGCCACCGGATCCAGGGCGGAGCTTGGCTCGTCCAGCACGGCGATCTGGAAGTCCCGGGCAAACAGCCGGGCAGTGGACACCTTTTGATTTTCGCCGCCGGACAGCCCGGTGCCCGCCTCGTCAAACTCTCGGGTCAGCACCGTGTCCGCCCCCCGGGGCAGTGAGGCAATTTTGTCCCACACACCGCTGTGGCGCAGTGCCTGCTCTGCCAAAGCTTTTTCCGCCGGGGTACAAGCGTGGCCGATCACATTCTCGTTGACGGACAGGGCAAAATTTTTATAATCCTGGAACACGGTGTCAAAGGCAGCCCGCAGCTGCTCCAGGTCATATTCCGGCAGCGGCTTGCCGTTATAGAGAATTTGGCCAGCTGTGGGATCGTAAAACCGCAGCAGCAGCTTGACCAGCGTGGATTTGCCGGCGCCGTTAATGCCCACCACCGCCAGGGTCTCGCCCTGCCGCAGGGTAAAGTTCACATCGTGGAGCACCCGTCGATCGGTGCCCGGGTAGGTAAAGTCCACATGACAAAATTCCAGCGTCTCCAGCGGCGGCACCGGCAGAGGACCGGATACCACCTGGGGCTGATAGTCCAAAAACTCTCGCAAATTCTGAAAATACAACGCCATCAAGGTCATTTCGTCAAAGCACTCGGTGGTGTCCAGGGTAGACTCCCGCACCGCGTTAATGCCGGAGGCCACCACGCTAAAGCCGGACACGGTCAGCCCGCTGCCCTGCACAAAGCTGTGGCAGGCAAAGGCATAAGTGCCCAGCACCGGCAGCAGCTCACCAAGCAGGCTGCTGACTACGCTGTACAAAAACAGCCGCACGCCGTAGTCTCTCAAAATGCGCACATTGGCCTTGGTGGCCGCCTCCATACGCCGAACCATCACGGCAAAGATATTGGAGGTGCGCATATCTTTGGCGTACTCTCGCAGGTACACCGTGCGCTGCACATAGGCTTGCATTCGTTTGTTGGCGGTCATGGACATATCCCGCCGATAGACGCACTTGCTCTTATACACCTCTACGGCGAACACAAAGAACACCGGCACCAAAAACAGCAGATACAGCGGGTGCACCGCCGCCACGGTGGCCATCACGCACACCAGTGCCACCACATCCGCCACAAAGGCAGAAAAATCAAAGCAGATCAGGTCAAAAAAGCCATTGGTGGTCACCATGGTTGCCCGCTGATATTTGTCGTAGAATTCCGGGTTCTCATAACAGGCCACATCCACAGACAGCGCCTTTTCAAAGATCCGGTCGTTCAGCAACTTCAGAACCCGCTTAGTAGCGCACTTCTCCATGCGCATACCCTCCCACTGGGCCACCTTCACCACCAGCGCCAAAAGAGCAAACGCCGCCAACTCTCCCACATAAGTGCGAAAGTCGCCGCTTCCGGTGATCACATCCAGCAGGATCTTTAAGAACAAAATATTCTGCAAATAGCGGGAAAACACCGCATACAGCCCCTCTTGCAACAGATAGCCGATGAGCAGGCGCTTGTCCGTCTGCCACACCAGGCGCAGGGCATAGATCACATTTTTCAGCACAGGAACCTTGAACTGCTCCTCTGTTATTTGCATATAGGGCATTCTTTTCTCTCCAAATCGCGGGCCGCCGCCCGCCGTTCTTGGTAAAAGGGTAGCATATTCCACCGGCACTGTCAAATGAAAAGGAACCCGACTGCCAGCCGCGTTCCTTTTGTTTTACTTATTCTGTATCAAGTGCTGTTATTTGCTGTAAGAGTCAATACGGATCAGGTCCGCCTCGCTAAGGGGAGGCTGTTCCAGCGCAGCCAAATTCTCCAGCAGTTGCGCCTTGGAGTGCACGCCCACCAGCACGGAGGTGACCCCCTTTTGCTGCCACAGCCACTGGATTGCCAGCTGAGAAAGGGTCTCGCCCCGGTCTTTTGCCAGCTGATAGAGTTTTTCGATCTGCTGGGCACGGTGCTGATTATAACCCACATGGGCTTGCAACTTTTCGTTGCCAAACAGGCGGGCGCCCTCCGGGATGCCTTTGGCGTATTTATCCGACAGTTGCCCCTGGGCCAGCGGCGAAAAGCAGATCACGCCCTTGCCCTTGTCCCGGGCTTCTTTCAGCAGCTTGTTTTTCTCCACCGTGCGGTCAAAGATGGAATAGCGATTTTGGTTGATGACAAAGGGCGCTTGCACATCGTCGCACTTATGGTACATACGGTGCATGGTCTTGCCGTCATAATTGCTCATACCCACATACAGGGTCTTGCCCCGGCGCACCAGATCCGCCAGGCACAGAGCCGTCTCCTTCAGCGGCGTGTCCGGGGTCATGCAGTGGTGGTAAAAAATATCCACATACTCCAGCCCCATCCGCTGCAAACTCTGATCCAGGGAAGCAGTCAGGTACTTGCGGCTGCCGCCCCGACCACCGTAAGGGCCCGGCCACATCTCATACCCGGCCTTGGTGCTGATAATCAGCTGATCCCGGTAAGGGCGCAGATTTTCCTTGAATATGCGGCCAAAGTTGATCTCTGCCCGCCCCGGCTCCGGCCCGTAATTATTAGCCAGGTCAAAATGGGTCACCCCATGGTCAAAGGCCGTTAGAATGATCTCTTTCATGGTATCGTAATCGTTGTTCACGCCAAAGTTCTGCCACAGTCCCACAGACAGCGCCGGCAGCCGCAGACCGCTTTTGCCGCACCGGTTATAAGGCATTGTCTCGTAGCGTGTTTCGCTGGGTTCATACATTTTGCTCACCTCCCCTGCATTTTACCATACCCATCGTTCTCTGTAAAGAGCGCAAAGGGCTTTCCTGCCGGGTGTTAAAAAGAGCAGACATGATGTCTGCTCTTTTTGTGCAATGATTTGTGTGGTTTACACGGTGTGAGTGCGCTTTTTCCGGCGGGATACCAAGCAGATGAACGCACCGCCGCTTAGCAGCAATACGGTCACAACGCCGCTGTCCCCACCGGTTTGGGGTGATTTGGCAGCGCCTGACAGTTTGGCCGTTACGGTATCTGTCTGTTTGATTTCTTTGGTAGCCGCAGCATCGGCAAAATACTTGTCGCAGTCTTCACAGTACCAATACTCGATATTGCCCCCGGCAGTCTTTGTCGCTGCCTTTGCGTCGATATGCTTAAGGTTGGCGTGATGATTCCCATCCAGGTCACCGAAAGCCTTTCCGCAAACCTCGCAAACCGCCCTTTCGGTACAGGTCGCCTTGCCGCCGGTATGCCCGTCGTTGACCGTTACGGTCATTTCGGCGGTGTTGCCCGCCCTGTCGGTGACGATGATTCTCTGCTCACCGTCCGCCGGAGAGAGGGTAAAACTGTTGTTTTTGTCAAGCGTGACCTCCGTGCCGTTTACGGTAACAGTGTCCACATACTTTTCGTCAATGGTGACCGTCTGTGCTTCACAGTAGATCTTGCCGTTTTCTATGCCGGTGATGACCGGCTGAACATTGTCAAGCGTTATGCGATCGGAACGAAGGTATGTTATGTTCAGGCTCTCATCAACGAGCATTGCATAAACAATATATTCCCCGTTGGGGTTTATGCGAAACGGCTCCTCATATCCGCTGAATACAAGAGATTGAAGCTCCGCCTCGGAAAGATCCTGATCGGTCACCAAATAGGAGATAAACACGGTTCCGCTGTTGTCGGCGGCGTTTATCGTCACCGTCTGCGTATCCTTAAAGAACAGGCCGAAGGTGATTTTATTCAGGAATTCCTGCCATTTGTTGGTGCCTATGACAATTTCGCCCGTGGGCTTTTCAATGTCTTTCCACCGTGCTTTGAGCGTTATATTCTCGGCGGGCATGGTTTCGGGAATTTCCCTGTCCCAGCCCATAAAGGTGTAGCCATCTCTTGTCGGGTCAGCAGGGGCGGTAATATTCGTGCCGTAGTCCTGCGTTATGGTAATATCCGCTTTGCCGTTTTCGGGTTTGACTGTGATGGTATATTGATTGATCTCCCACTTTGCCCAGTATTCCTTATTGCCCGTTCCTGTACCGCCGATTGCCGTAACAGGAGAGCCGGTCAGATTTTCATTGTCATACCAGCCCTTGAACGTGTGGCCTGTATAGATCATATCGTCGGCTGTCGGGAGTGTTGCACCCACGCCATAGGTGTATCCGGTGACATTGCCGCTGTTGATGGTGCCGCCGTTGGGGTGCAGTGTGACGGCATAGGTCGGGACTGTCCACTGCACTGTCAGTGCTGTCACATCAGCCGGAACACTGGCACCGGGCGCGTAGAGCTTACCGTCGCTGCCAAGCCACATAAAGTAACTGCCTGTATCTCCATTGGGGCGGGTCAGGCCGTCGGACGCAGGCGCGGTAAACTCGCTGCCGGTTTTCACGATGATTTGAATATCCTCGGAGCTATTACCCAGCGTGCCGCCGCCAAGGTCAAGGGTAACGACCTTCAGTCCGTCAGAACCCAGTGTGTCAGGGTTCAGGATTTCAAGCACGGGGCGGAAAACGACATTCGGGTCGGAGCTCGCAGCATTGTCGATGCCCCAGAGGCGGGCCGAAATGAACCCGCGAACCGCACGGAACGACGAGTTGTATCTTGTTGTGTCCTGCCCCCACGAATATATGCCATTCCAGTTTTTGATGTAGCCGCTGTTCTTGTTCAGCATTGTGTCCCATTCGTTGCTTTGGGGCACGCCGCGTTGGGAATCGCCCGAACCTGTAGCGTTACTTCCCACAGACGGTGCGCGCAGGGTATAGTCCACGCCGCCGCTGGCATAATTTTTGCCGAAAATCAGACCTTCGTCATTCAGGCCACCCCAGCTAATCGTATGCGTTACGGCATAGTCCGCCACAAACAGGCTGTGGGGATATTTGTTCTGCTGTGCATACGCCTGGGTGGTTGCCGTCTCCGATGTGAGCTTGTAGGCGTTCACCGTGCCCACATAGGTAAACGGCACATAGTGCAGGGTGCTGTCCGGCAGATTGCTGTTTACCGTTCCGGGAATATTCATTGCCGACAGGTCGAAATAGTATCTTCCGCCGGGGGCGAGGGTAAACTGCTCATCAGGCTGATTTTCCACCGTCAGCGTGCCGTTGACCTTGTTAAGCGAATACCGCTCGCCCCAGCCGGATTTGAGGGTGGCAGCGGGAACAACAGTGTAGGTTCCGGGCATATTGCGTGCCGTGGCCGCCGTGACTTCCTCGTTGTTTGCGTCAAGCAGTTGGTAGCCCAGAGCATTGTCCAGCACGGTATCCCGGTCGTCCTTGCGTCCTTCGCTGTCCAGCAGGCCGGTACAGCTCACAAGGTCTGTTGGCAGTGCATCGCCCTCGGTGATGGTTGCGCTGCCAGCCGTCACGGTGAGGGGGCGCGTACGGACAGCACCGCCGGTGACAGCCCCCCTGGAAACTTTAGACGATGCCATTGTCGTATCGGAAACATACAGAAAGTCGATACAAGTTACGCGTGCGCCTGCCTTGATGGCTCGGATGTGGACGGTGTAGATAGACTTCCCCGGTTCGCTGGTGGTGTCGGTGGTCTCTTTATAAATTTCAAACATCTGGGGGTCCTGTATCAGCGCGGACCAGACGCCGTTTGTACCTGGGTTATTCACCCGGCACGTGTAAGTATAGGTATCTCCGTAGAGCAACTCATCATCGAAATAGACCGGTCCCCTAAAGCCTGCATTGAGATACTGGCGCACGGTCAGCGGAGCGGAAATGGGCGCGTAGTCATCGCTGGTGATGGTGACGGTATAGGTCTCTGATTTGGGTACTGGTTCCGTGGTGTTTTCGGTTTTCGTGCAGTTCAGCGTACCGTCGCTGTTTACATTCACACTAACCGGAATGGAGGGAGAAGTAGGCGGCGTGACCGCAGTGATTTTCGCTCCCTTTGGCGCCTTGCCCGGCTGGAAGAAATCCGCCGCCGTCCATGTACCATTTAGAACGTCATAGTAGCCGCCGCCATCAGAACTGAGGTGAATCCAGATCACGGGGTCTACCAGATCCTCCGCGCAGTCCGCGGCAAACGCCGTAGTCGGCACAAGGCATAGCACCATGCACAGGGTGAGCAGGATGCTGAGTATTCGTTTCTTCATTTCTCGTTACCTCCGTTTTCGTATATGTCGGCTCAGTCAAGAGCGATGATTGTAACAGAGCCTCTGAATGAAAGCAGATAGGTCTTGTAATCACCTTGCTCCAGCGAAAATTTAAGTTCAACATCGTTTTTCGCACCGGTAAGGTCATATATTCTGTTGAAGCAGAGAGAATTTGATCCCCTGCTGCTTTGTTCTATCAGTGTAATATATCTGCAATAGTTATCATCGTAACCGTCAGTCATCCGAACAGAATGATATCCGCTTTTATCATTTGTGCTTGCATTGACCATGCCGCTTACACACACACTGTAGGTATGTCCTTTTTTCAGCCTGAGTGTTGTTCCGTTGTACGATATAAGCCCGCCGCGGTTATGCATTTCCCGATAGTACAAGGGAACTGCACCGTCTGAAAGATGGGTTGACGGTACATACCCCTCTCCGCAAAAATATCCCGAACATCTACCGTTCTGACCGGGGTCGCCCTTGTCGCCTTTATCTCCCTTGTCGCCTTTTTCGCCGGGGTCACCTTTGTCGCCTTTTTCTCCGTCAACGCCTGCGGCTTTCACTCCCGTATCGGTTTCTCCGATCCACCAGTTGCCGTTCTCGCCGATAAACGGGGTGTTTCCGTCTTTGCCGTCCCTACCGTTTTGCCCGTTGGTGCCGTCCTTACCGGCGGCGCCGTCTTTTCCGTTTATACCATCCTTACCGTCAACGCCGTCTCTGCCATCCGCACCTTTTAATGCGGTAAGGTCGTAAAGGTTCAGCCATATTTCATCGTCGACATAACGCCATTGCAGGATATTTTCGCTTACGCGAAATTCCGGCGTTTTTCCGTTTGCACCGTCCGTTCCGTTCTGTCCGGCGGGGCCCTCTATATCGGCGATCGCCACAAGGTTCTGCCACTCGCCGCCCTCGTAACGCCACTGTATGTGGGTTTCGGCTCGCTGCACTTCTATATTTTTGGCGTTCATGCCGTCCTTGCCGTTGACGCCGTCTGTGCCGTCTTTACCGTCGATACCGTTTTGCCCGTCTGTGCCGTCAACGCCGTTCATACCATCTTTGCCGTTCGCACCGTTTATTCCGTTCTTACCGTCGGTGCCATTCTCACCGTTGGCTCCGTCCCTGCCGTTTTCTCCAGCAGCACCCGTAAGTTCGGTAAGCGCCACAAGGTCGCGCCAATCGGTTTCATCTCTGTATTTCCACTGAACCGCAGTGCCGTTGTTCCGCACCTCCGGCAATACTGCGTCGGCTTTTGCCGTCTTGCTCCATCCTGCGGCAAGCACGATGCAAAGCACCAACAAAGTGGCGCAAAGCGCCAAAAGCGTACCTGTGAGTCGTTTTTTTCCTGTTTTCATCTTCTTACCTCCGTTCAAAATTCAAAAATGGGGGCAAAATCGGCAAGAACGGCACCCGGTCAGTTTTTCCAAAATTTATAGTTATTCGTTTCTAACTTTACTGACCGTTCGTTCACACTCAGTATAACATAGCTTCCGGATGAAATCAAGAACTCTCTTATATATAATGTAAAAGAATCAAACCGCCTATTTACAAAGCCGTCCACCTATCGGTTCTGTTACAGGGCGCTTTTTTGCCGATACATGCGCCGGCAAGTGGCAAAAAAATAAAACGCGGCAAGCATCGTAAAGACGCTTGCCGCGTTTATGGTCCGCCCGGAGGGATTCGAACCCCCGGCCTTCAGAATCGGAATCTGCTGCGATATCCAGCTTCGCCACGGGCGGATGTACTTGCCGTAACAGCACTTCATATTATAATTTGAAAAAGCGTTGCCGTCAAGGCTTTCTTGTGTTAAAATTAGAAAAAAGGCAAAATTCCTGAGAACGGAGAATAAATATGAAGTTGACATTCAAGAACGACACCTTTAAGATCCTGCAAATTGCAGATACGCAAGAGGGCCGCAAGGTCAGCCCGGACACCTTGGCGCTGATCAACGCCGCCTTGGATCGAGAGGAGCCGGATCTGGTGGTATACAGCGGTGACCAGATCTGGGGGCGCGGGTTCCACGGTGATGTAAACCAGGTGCGCCGGGTGCTGAAAGAGCTGACCGCCCCGGTGGTGGAGCGGCATCTGCCCTTTGCCATCTGCTTTGGCAACCACGATCGGCAGGTGGGGCTGGACAACCGTGCCCAGTTTGAAATCTACAAAGAGATCCCCGGCTTTATCGGGGAGGATACCCCCGGCGTGGACGGTGTGGGCAACTGCGTGTTGGAGATTGCCGACGGCGACCGGCCCGGCTATCTGCTTTACCTGATCGACAGCCATTCCAGCCTGAAAGTGGGCTACGACCATGTGCACCAAAACCAGATTGACTGGTATCGGGGCGTACGCGACAGCTACGAAAAGCAGTACGGCCACACCATTCCCTCCGTTGTCATTCAGCACATTCCCGTGTGCGAGGTGTTTGACCTGCTCACGCAGGTGAAAAAGTCCACCAAAGGCGCGGTACAGGGTTTTCGCACCCACGCCAAGGAGTGGTTTGTGCTGAACAGAAAGCGGGTAGACAAAGAGGGATTTATGAAAGAATCCCCCGCTGATCCCCAGGAAAACAGTGGCGAGTTTGATGCCTTCTGCGAAAAGGGCGAAGTGAAGGGCCTGTACTTCGGCCACGACCACAACAACGCCTTCCACGGTGACATTCGCGGCATTGATGTGGGCTACACCCAGGGCGCCGGGTTCCATGTGTACGGCCCGGGACTGGATCGAGGCGTGCGCACCATTGCGCTGCACCGGGACGGCAGCCTGTCCACCCAAGATCTGCGCTACCGGGACTTGGTGGGCAAAAAGCTACAAGAGCCGCTGCATTTTGCTTTCTTCCAAATCATGCCCACCAATGTGTACGACGCAATTTCCCGAGCAGTTAAAATTTTTGCCGCCTTGGGCGGTATTGCCGTAGTGGCACTGCTGCTGGTACTCTTTCTCGGTAAATAAAGCATAAAAAAGGACCTCTGTGTTTGGCACACAGAGGTCCTTTTCTGTCTGTTTTCTTGTTTAATCTTCCATATCCCGCACAGCGGCAATGCAGCCCACGCTGATATAGCAGGCAAGAATATACAAAGCGGACACAGCCAGGCAGAACACCCGCTCCCCCGCCGAAGTAGCGCCCAGAGTGGTATAAATGGAAATGCCAAAGAGCACCAGCGGCACCACGACAGTCAGCGGCGGGCAAGCCTGCAGCACATCAAGTGGGCCGTAGCTGCCGTCATTGACCAGTGCCGCCACCACAATATGGATCAGCGTGGTCACCAGGAACACCGCCAGCAAATTCAAATACAAGATCTGCTGGGTGCCCATCTCCACCACCGGGAACAGGGACATAAAGTCCCAATGAAACAACCCCACCAGCTGGGTGTACACACCGGCCACCAGCTGAATGGCACCGATAAAATACAAGAAGATCAACGCAACTTTTTTATTCTCCACGCAAAAAAGCCTCCGTTCCCTGCAAAAATGCGTCCATCTGCGCGTCGGTACCGATAGTAATACGCACATAATTGTCAATCCGCGGCAGGTCAAAATAGCGAATGTAAATATGTCTTTGCTTCAAATAGAGGAACAGTTCCCGCATAGACGCGCCGTCCTTCGTTGCAAAAAGGAAGTTGGTGCGGGATGGCAATACGGAAAAGCCCATCTGCTCCAGCGCCCGGCGCACCCGCTCCCGGGTGGTTATCACCGCCGCCGTGGTCTTGGCAAAATACGCCTCATCATCCATAGCAGCCGCACCGCACAGCAGAGACAAATTGTCCACCGTGTAACTGTTGTAGGAATTCTTCACTGCTTCCAACACACCGATCAGTTCTGCGCTGCCGATGGCAAAGCCCAGCCGCAGCCCGGCCAGAGAGCGGGATTTTGAAAATGTGCCGCACACCAGCAAATTGGGATAATCCGCCAGCAGCGGCACGGCGCTGACGCCGCCAAAGTCCGCATAGGCCTCATCAATAATCACCACAGCATCCTGATTGCCCTCCAAGAGCGCCTGCACAAAGGGCAGATCCTCACCGATAGAGGTGGGGGCATTGGGATTGGGCAGCACCACGCCGCCGTTAGGCGCCGCGTAATCCGCCGGATCAATGCGAAAATCCGCCTTCAGCGGGTAGGTCACAAAAGGAATGTGAAACAGCCGGCACCACACCGGGTAAAAGCTGTAAGTAATATCCGGAAAGGCAATGGGCTTGTCGCTGTTAAAAAAGGACTGAAAGGCCAGTGCCAGCACATCGTCCGAGCCGTTGCCAACAAATACCTGCTCCGGCGCCACGCCGTAGTGGCGGGCAATGGACGCCTTGAGCCGCCGGGCATTGGCGTCCGGGTACAGGCACAGCGCTGCCGGGTCGTAACTGCGCAGCACCGCCTCCACGCCGGGGGCCGGTGGATACGGGTTCTCATTGGCATTGAGCTTGATCCGATCCGGGTCGCTGCTTTGCTCCCCGGGCACATACGGCTCAATCTGCCGCAAATTCTGTTTCCAAAGATGCTCCATAATCAAATACCTCGGCTTTATTTTACCACAAAGTCTAAAGCGGCGCAATAAACGCAAAAACAAATTTTTTTGCATTTGCGGCACAATTTTGCAGCACTTTGCCGTACACAAAATCGAAACGTATAAACGCAAATATCAAAATACGGCAAAAAACGCAAACAACTTGTCACACTTTGCGAGAAATGATACACTGTTACAGTAGTGGCACCCGGGTCGCTGCCAAATCAGAAAAGAAGGAGATTCTGTTATGAAGCACCGCACTTCCATAGCGGCAGCACTATTGCTGCTTATGTTTTTGCTCAGCAACACCTGCACAGCCTATGCTGCAGAAAATCTAACATTAAAGCGCACCACCGTTGCGCTGGGCTTAGGCGAAAAAGCCGCTTGTATTCAATTCAATAATTCTCGTATCCACCCTACCGACTGCACCTATCGCTCAGCAGACACCAGCGTACTGGCCGTTAGCAAATCCGGCGTGGTTACCGCCAAGAAAATCGGTACAGCCAAAGTGACCGTGCGTTACAGACGCCAAACCGCCGCTTGCACCGTTACGGTTAAGGCCGCTCCCACCAAATTAGCCGTTAAAGGCGGCGATGTGATTATCCAAAAGGGTGCCAACAACCATAAGATAAAGCTGCAATTTGCCCGTGGCACCGCAGCCTACACCGTTACATACAAAACCCGGGATTCTGCCATTGCCACAGTCAACAAACAAGGCTATATTACCGGCAAATCCAAAGGCAAAACCCAACTGACCGTACGCACCTATAATGGTGTTACGGCACAGATTACCGTTCGCGTACAAAACAAGGCGCTGCCGCTGAATGCAAATGCCGCACAGTTGGCCTTAGACCACAACCATGTGACCCAAGTGGTTTATGGCAAATCCGTACAAAATCGCAATTTGGAAGGCTATATCATCACCCCGGCAAACGGCAAGTACAAAAAGACGCTGTTTATTGACTTTGCCATCCACGGCTTTGAGGACGATTATGCCAGAGACGGGCAGCGTCTGACTGCCATTGCCAACCACTTGATAGCCCACTTTGCTTCCCACCCGGAGGAATTGGGCAATTACCGATTGGTTATTGTACCCTGCGCCAATCCGGACGGTGCCATTGCCGGCAAAAACGCACAACGCTCCGGCAAGAATGCCTTTGGGCGCTGCACCGCCGCGCATATTGATATAAACCGGGATTTCGGTCCGTTTAAGGGCAAAGAGACCCGTGCCCTGCGAGACTTTATTCTCCGCAGCAAGCTCAATGTGTACATCAATGCCCACGGCTGGCTTAACGAAACCTTAGGCACCAAAAAGCTGTGTCAAATCGTCAATCGCACCCTGCACTTAAACAAAATGAAAGACGGCGTCTATGCCGCAAACGAAGGCTACGCCATCGGTTGGGTACACAAAAAGCTGAACATTCCCTGCTGTTTGCTGGAATACAAGGCTCCAAACGCCCTGCACACCAAGGACAATGTTCGTATGATACGGGAAATTATCAAAGCGTATGCGTAAAGCAAAAGGGCGTCTGCTGTAAGCAGGCGCCCTTTTTATCGGGTTTGTTCAGTCAAATAATTCCGGTACCGCTTCCGCTGCCGTCGGGTCGTCCAGGGTCTCCACCCGGCGCAGGTGCTTTTGAATGATGTGGTTACGGTGATCCGCCTCGTCCAGCACCTTGCCGGCCTCATCCACCTTTTTGCGTGCCTTTTGCAGCAGGTCGCCGAACTTCTCATACTGCATTTTAGCAGCGCCCAGCACTTGCCACACCTCCGTGGCTTTGCGGTTGATGGCCAGGGTGCGAAAGCCCATCGCCAGCGCATTAAGCAGCGCTGTCACCGTGGTGGGCCCGGCCAGCAAAATGCCCTGCTGCTGCAGCTTCTCCGCCAGTCCGCTGCGACTGCCCAAAATCTGCGCATACAGCCCCTCGGTGGCCAAATACAGCACCGCAAAGGGTGTGGTCTCCGGAGCAGAAATGTACTGGCGCACCAGCTTGGCCTCGTCACGCACCCGCTGCTCCAGCGCCTTTTGGGCACTTTCCATGCCTTGTCGATCCCCGGCCTGAGCCGCTGCGGTCAAGCGTGCATAATCCTCTATAGGAAATTTGGAATCAATGGGCAGCCAGGCGTGCCCGCTGCCGTCCGCCGCCGGGATCCGCACCGCAAACTCTACGCGACCGTTATACTTGGGATTGGTGGCCACATTGGTGTCATACATACCCGGCACCGTCTGGTCTAAAATATTGCCCAGCTGCACCTCCGCCCAGGTGCCTCGGCTCTTTACATTGGTAAGCACCCGATTCAACCCATTGACGCTTTCCGTTACCCCGGAGGACAGCTTTTGCATTTCGCCCAGGCTCTTGTACACGCTCTCCAGCTGCTGGGACACAGTCTGGAACGAGGCATTCAGCCGTGTGTTCAAGGTGCCGGTAAGTTTTTCGTCCACCGTTTGACGCATTTGGTCCAGCTTTTGCTCATTGCTCTTTTGCATCTCTGCCATAAAGGCACCCAACCGCCGGGTTTGGCTGTCGCTTTGGTTCTGGACCAGCTCCAGCAGCTTCACCTGCTGACGGTAGTTATCCTCCCGCAGAGTCTGCACTGCCGCTTCCAACCGCTCTATTTGGGCACGGCGCTCATTGTCCTGGGCTTGCAGCTGCCGCGCCAGCAGCTCCGTTTGGTGCCCTGCATCCCCACTGCGGCGGCGCAGCAGCAAAATGAGGATCGCCACCTGCAGCACAAAAAGCACCGCAAATAGAATCAAATTGATTGCATCCATTCCTCTACCTCCTTGGTAAAAAGCATATCATAAAATGCGCCTGCATACAAGCGGCCGTCCGTTTTTTGGGACTTGCACACCCTGCGGCAGCTGTGCTATACTGGAGCCAAAGGAGCTCGCTATGATCACCACGATTTTTTTAGATTTAGACGATACGCTGTTCAGCTTTCAGCAGGCGGAACAAGTGGCACTGGAGGAAACCATGCGCCACTACACCCTGCCCTATTCAGATGAGATTTTGGCTCTGTACAGTGCCGGTAATGACGCCCAGTGGAAGTTGCTGGAGCAAGGCAAAGTGCAACGATCGGAGATCGGCTACCGTCGCTTTGACCTGCTGCTGACCCACCTGGGCAGCGACCTGGATCGGGAGGAAGTGAACCACTACTATATGGAACGGCTAAGCAGCCGCCACTTCTTTCTCCCCGGAGCAGAAGAACTGCTCTCCGCCCTCCATGGGCGCTATACCCTGTGTCTGGCCTCCAACGGCACCGGCTGGGTACAGGAAGGGCGGCTGAAAAGCAGCGGCATTTTGCCTTTGCTGGACCGGGTGTTTATCTCCGAGTACCTAGGCGCCAATAAGCCCCAACTGGGCTTTTTCGACGCTTGCTTTGCCAGCCTGCCGGGGGTAAAGCGCAGCGAGAGCCTGATGCTGGGTGACAGTCTGACCTCCGATATGCTGGGCGGCAAAATCGCCGGTATGCACACCTGCTGGTACAACCCGAACCGCCTGCCCCTCCCCACCGACGGCACCGTAGAATACCAGATCCACCGCCTACCGGATCTGCTCCCCTTGCTGGAGAAGCTGTAAATACACGGGGCTGCATCGTTCTGGCAACATTTTATTAAAGAGACGAACAAAAATGCCCGGAACCAGTCCGAGCATTTTACCGATGCTTATACCAATTTGTATTGTTTGCCGGTCTCCTGACCAACGATCGCAAATTCCCGTTGATCTCGCTCAAGGACCGCTTTTAACAGTCTGCCCGCGTCAATGGCCGCGCTTTGATGTGCCTCCTTCGCGCTTTTGCCTTGGCTCAAGTAATAATCATACAGCTTTTGCATCGGTGTATTGTGCCAATCCCTGTTATTGCCACCAAACAAAATACGCACGGAAAAAGGCTCGCCGGGCTGAACATTGCAAAAGCTGTTGACTGCCCCCAGCATATACGCCTTAATCACCTCAATATCTACAGGAACCAAATCTGCAGAAATATTGTATGTTTTCGTTTTTTCACCTTGAATCATGTTATTTACCTCCTTGACAAAATCATTTTTCCTATTTCAATTAGCTCTTTTTAAGGTCAGCTGTTATTAAACGACTTTGGCCCGGATCTACCAACGCAGTCGCCACTGCTGTTGGATTTGAAAGTGATACGGTAGAACTTCCATTGCCATTATGCCAACCGGTCGGATCCTCAAATGTAACACTTGTCAAAGAACGGCAACGGTTAAAAGAATACCACCCCACAAATGTTACTGATTTTGGTATCACCACCGTTTTTAATGATCCACAATTTGCAAAAGCATATCGATTTATACGCGTCGCTCCTTCCGGTATGATCAAATGATCAACCAGCTTGCCATCGATATAAAGTTCTTTCTCGTTGTCGTCCGGTGAATAAAATAAAGGATTTGAGTGAGTGGAATTAAAAGAAATTGACAGCCACTGCAATACAGTTCCATTAAATACAACCCTTCTTATATTGGAATATTGGAAAGCATTTTCTCCAATAGACTGAAGTGTTGACGGCAAAACCAATTCTTCTATCAAAACACAGTAGGTTTCCGTACCATCGGTGTATAACTTTTCATTATAAGTAGCTTTGGAAGCAATTTTTGTAACCGGTTTTCCCTTATATGTCTCTGGAACAACTACTTTTTTTGCATAGGCTAATTCGCCAAAACTATAAAGCATATAGGATTGTTGATCCTCATTCAGTACAAATTCCAACCCGTCGGAATATTCGCTGTCTGAGTCTGTACTGCTTGGTTTGCCCAAATTATCCTGCGTGCCATCGGTATAGGTAACAATCAGCTCGCCGTTTACCAAGGCCGTTTTGGCGATGCCGCGACCGGCTTCTCCGGTATCGCCCTTGTCGCCTTTTTCACCTTTTTCGCCCTTGTCACCTTTTTCGCCTTTGATATTGCCTAAATCCACTACAGAATTGTCCGTATAGGTAATACTCAACCGGCCATCGGCAGAGACCGTTACGGATTTTATACCCAAGCCGTCTTGCCCATTGGTACCGTCCTGCCCGTCAGCGCCCACAACCGGACCCAGATCATGAATCGTTCCGTCGCTGTATGTCAGCACCAGCCGGCCGTCGCTATTGATCTCTGCCTTTGCGATACCTATGCCATCCTTGCCCTGAATATTGCCCAGATTTACAACCGTACCGTTGGTGAGCGTTACGCTCAGTGCACCCTGATCAGAAACGGTCACATTTGCAATACCAACGCCATCCTGGCCGTCCTTGCCATCTACGCCATCGGTGCCGTCTTTACCGGCAGCACCCTGGGCGCCAGTGTCACCCTTTTCACCTTTTTCACCTTGAGCGCCGGTATCGCCTTTGTCGCCCTTTTCACCTTTTTCACCTTGGGCGCCGGTATCGCCCTTGTCGCCCTTTTCACCTTTTTCGCCTTGGGCGCCGGTATCGCCCTTGTCGCCCTTTTCACCTTTTTCGCCTTGATCTCCCTTGGATCCTTTTACATTACCGAGATTGATAAGCTGACCGTCAGAAAAGGTCAACTCCAGCTCGCCTGAATCATGGATGACCACGGCGGCGATGCCAACGCCATCTTGGCCGTCAGTACCTTTTTCACCTTGGGCACCGGTGTCTCCCTTTTCGCCCTTTTCACCTTTCTCGCCCTGTGCACCGTCTTTGCCATCTACACCATCGGTACCATTTTTGCCGTCTTGACCGGCTACGCCTTGTGCACCGGTATCGCCTTTGTCACCCTTGTCTCCTTTTTCGCCTTGGGCGCCGTCTTTACCATCTACACCATCTGTACCGTTTTTACCGTCTTGACCGGCTACGCCTTGGGCTCCGGTATCGCCTTTATCGCCTTTGTCACCTTTCTCGCCCTTTTCACCTTTAATCGTACCCAAATCCAGTGAGGTACCGTTAGATAGAGTAATATACAGCTTTCCGTCTGTAGTAATCTCAATGGTGCTAATGCCAACGCCATCTTGGCCGTTGGCACCGTCCTTACCATTTGTGCCATCTTTACCTGCGACACCCTGTGCGCCGGTGTCGCCTTTTTCACCTTTCTCACCTTGGGCACCGGTATCGCCTTTATCGCCCTTGGCGCCTGCTTGGCCAACAACTTTGCCTAAATTATCAATTACATTATTGGAGTAGGTAACAATCAATTCACCTTTCTCATTGATCTCTGATTTGATAACGCTAACGCCGTCTTTGCCGTCCTTGCCATCTTTACCATCGGCACCGTCCTTACCGTCAACGCCATCTTTTCCGTCTTTACCGTCGACACCGATCACATTGCCCAGATTACACACTTGGCCGTTTGAATAAGTCAGCACCAGTTCACCCTTGGCGTTAATCACAGATTCAGTCACGCTCACGCCGTCGGTACCGTTGATGCCGTCTTTACCTGCGACACCCTGTGTGCCGGTGTCGCCTTTGTCACCTTTTTCACCTTGGGCGCCGGTATCGCCTTTGTCGCCCTTGGTGCCGGCTTGCCCAACAACTTTGCCTAAATTATCAATTACATTATTGGAGTAGGTAACAATCAATTCGCCTTTTGCATTGATCTCGGATTTGATTACGCTAATGCCGTCTTTTCCGTCCTTGCCATTTGTACCGTTGACGCCATCCTTGCCATCGGCACCGTCTTTGCCGTCTTTGCCATTTGTACCGTTGACGCCATCCTTGCCATCAGCACCGTCTTTGCCGTCTTTGCCATTTGTACCGTTGATGCCATCCTTACCATCGGCACCATCTTTACCATTTGCACCGTCTTTACCGTCGGCACCGATCACATTGCCCAGATTACACACCTGGCCGTTTGAATAGGTCAGCACCAGTTCACCCTTGGCATTGATCTCAGATTCAGTCACACTCACGCCATCGGTACCGTTGACACCAACAATCTTGTCCAAATTTACAGTAGAACCATCGGTAAATGTGAGGATCAGCTGTCCATCTGTATTTACGCTTGCAGCTGAGATACCCTTACCATCGCTGCCATCCTTACCGTGGGCACCGTTTGCGCCGTCGGTGCCGTCAACACCGTTTGTGCCGTTTGTACCATCTTTGCCATCGGCGCCGTCCACACCGTTTGTGCCGTCTTTACCGGCAACGCCTACAGCTTTGCCAGCATGGATTGCTGTACCGTCCGACAGAGTAATGATCAACTCACCGTCCGAAGAAAACGCAGCATTTTGAATGGTCGCGCCGTTCTGTTTGGAAACATTCGCAACCGCCTTATTCCATTCGCTTTCTGTGCCGGAATAGCCATTGTCTACAGCAATTTCATAAGCAGATTTGCCATCCAAAGATTTCAACCATGCTTGCAGACTGCCGTCATATCCCTGCTCAACGGCCAACTCGTAGGCCGACAAACCGTTTTTCACCTGCGTTGAAACAGGCGCAGAAGAATTTTTATTATGCACATAATTGGCTACAACAAATGCAATGCCAACCATCAGCAAAACTGCTATAACAATACAGACCCCTTTCGTGATCACTCTTTTCTTTGCAGTTTTTGTATTTTCTTCGTTCTTCATTTTCATACCTCCGCTAATCATAGTATTCACCGCAATTATAATACTCGTTTTGCGGTTTGTCAACTCGATTAGCGTTTTGGCAAGAAATATTACTGTGTTTAATCTAAAATTAAACGGAGGTGATATTATGAGCTTTGGGGGCAATTTGCGCACATTGATCGAAGAAAGAAAGATAACGCAAAAAGAATTGGCAAGGCAACTGAACTTGGCGCCATCCACCTTAGGCAGCTATGTGCAAAACACAAGAGAACCGGATTTTGACACTTTAAAACTGATTGCCAAATTTTTCAATGTCTCTATCGATTATCTTTTAGACTTTACTTCCAATCCCACAACAAGCCATCAGGAGGATGATTTGCTACGTGTTTTTCGTTCTTTGACAGCATCGCAAAAGGAGATTTGTTTGGAACAATGCAAAGCGTTTGTAAAAGTCAATTATAAAAAAGACAAAATGGCAAAGTCATCATAGTGGATTTTAAAAATCCGAGTCAATAAAGCCTAAACACTAGAAATTCTGAAATGCAAAATTGCGTATTGACAAGCAGTTACAAAATTTTGTACCATATAGCAAATAGATTTGATTGTATTTTACCGCTATGCTCTACCTGTTACCATTCAATGCCCAAATGATGGGCCAATGAAACGCCCGACACATTTCAGAAACGAGCTTTAGTATGTTTCGACCGATCCGCAGAAAGAAATCAGCCAAGCTGCTGCCCGGCAGCGCCGGCGCTTTAAAGCTGCGTTCCGGCCGCTAACAGCAGGAATTTTATGTGCGCACCACCAACTACGCCTGCGATGTGATCGTTATCTCTGACAGTAAAGACAACAAAACGCTCCTCACCGCCATGAAAAAGGAATTGGCTGCGCAGATAACGCCTTTATTTCATCACTTTGACGCACAGGCAGTTTGTCTGTGCGTTTTTCTATGCCCGGGTTGGGAAGAGCGGAGATTGCATCTTGACAAAGGGGCGGTGAATTGGGTACTATAAGATTGGAAATTTGGCGCGAGCGCGCGGGAATACAGGAGGGGTTCTATGAAGATCACGGTACTTGGCGGAGGCGGTGTGCGCTCCATGTTCCTGGCAAAAAGCATTGCCCAAAAGGCAAAGCGGCTGGGAATCGACGAACTGTGTTTTATGGACAATGACGAGGAAAAGCTGCGCATCTACGGCGGTATGGCGGCGCATGTGGCGCGCCTGCTGTGCCCGGAAATGCGCTTTACCCTCACTGCCGACCCGGTGGAAGCGGCACAGGACGCGGACTATGTAATCACCACCATTCGGGTGGGGCAGGACGAAATGCGCGCCAAGGACGAGCGCATTGCCCTGGATCACGGGGTACTGGGGCAAGAGACCACCGGCGCTGCCGGGCTGTCCTTTGCCATGCGCAGCGTACCGGCGCTGGCCGCCTACTGCGAGCTGATTAAGAAATATGCGAAGCCGAGTGTAAAGGTGTTCAACTTTACAAATCCGGCCGGAGTCGTGTCCCAAACCCTGCGGGATATGGGCTACGATTTTACCTACGGCATTTGCGACGCGCCCTCCGGCATGCTCCGTTCCTTTGCCCTGCTGTACGGGGCGAACCCGGCGAACATTACCGGCGAGGTGTACGGGCTCAACCACCTGTCCTACTTCAAAAGCATCACCATAAACGGCAAAGAGATTCTGCACGATCTGATCGAGAACGATGACGCCTACAAGAACAGCGATATGCGCTACTTCTCCAAAGAACTGCTGCGGGATCGGGGCGCGGTGCTCAACGAATATCTCTACTATTTCTACTACCGGGAACAGGCGGTGACCAATATTCTGAAAGCGCCCCAGACCCGTGGTGAACAGATTTTGGATATCAACCGGCAAATGACCGCCCAGCTGCGCCAAATGGATATTGAAAACGATTTTGAAGGCTGCCTGGCGGTATTCAATAAATGGTACGGTATGCGAGAGGGCAGCTATATGGCCAGCGAGACCGGCGAGAAACGCAGCCAGCCCTGGCACTTTAATATTTATGAAGAAGACGACGGCGGCTACGCCGGTGTGGCGCTGAAATTCATAGAAAACGCCCAAAGCGGCCAAACCGGCCCCATGATCCTGTGCGTGCCAAACGGCAACGCTATTGACGGCCTGCGACCGGACGATGTAGTGGAGGTCACCTGTGAGGTGGGGCCAAAGGGCTGCACGCCCCATCGGATCGGCGCCGTAGACGAGCAAAATCTGGAGCTGATCCGCCGGGTGAAGAACTACGAGCGTCTGGCCTCCAAAGCCATTCGGGAGAAAAGCCGCGCCGCCGCCGTGCAGGCCCTAACCCTGCACCCGCTGGTGAACAGCTATTCCCTGGCCTGCGACCTGACCGACGCCTACATTGCCCACAACAAAGACTACTGTGACGGCTGGCACTAAAATCGGAATACAAAAAAGCAGTCGATGACTCGACTGCTTTTTTTGATCACACAGGAAAGGTATTTGATGCGCCTTATGGTATAATACGCATACACTTGCAAGTGAGAAGAAAGGAGAACGGCCGTGGATACCCGCCAACTGCTTCAAAATGCCATCGACTATATGGATGCGCACATAAAATCCCAAATCACGCCGGAGGATCTAAGCCGGGTCGCCGGATATTCCTATGTGCATTTGGTACGACTATTCAAGCTGTACTTGGGCGTTACACCAAAGGCATATCTGCTGCGCAGAAGGCTGTTGTTTGCCGTTTACGAGATGAAAAGTAAAAGGCCGAAAACAGATATTGCATTTGATTTTGGATTTGATACATACGCCGGATTTTACAAAGCGTTTCAGCGCGAATTCGGTTGTTCTCCGTCAGCATTCACAAAAGCCTATATCGGCAGCAAGCCCTATAGGATCAACATTTTGCAGGAGGACTATATTATGGTGTCAAAAGCCAAGATTCAAAAGATACTGTCCCATTGGGATTTGCCAAACCGCACCGTAAAACCGATCATAAGTGAAAACACCGGCAGGCAAAACGAAAATGCTTACTATGTGGGCGATGACTACATCATCAAATACACCACTAACTTAGCTGTGGTCCAAAAAGCCATGCTGTTTGATGAAGTGGTCAAATTGCATAATACGGACACTTATTTACAGCTGGGCGAACTTTATTTTATGGTGACCAAGCGCCTGCACGGCACCACGCTTTGCTGCCGCGCTGTTTTTGAAAACCCCACTGTCGCCTATACCATCGGCGAAAAGATTGCCAACTTGCACAAGAAACTAAGCCTGTATGACCCGCAGGATTTTCAGCAGGCCAATCTGTACCGGGATAGCATGGAAAATCTGGAACAGGTACAAAAGATCGCCCATCTGACCGACGACTTTTGCACGCAATATAAAGCGGGGTTCAAACCATTGTACCCACAGCTGCCGGTGCAACTGATCCATCGGGATCTGAACCCCTCCAATATGATCTTCGACGGCAAAGCATTTATAGGCTTCATTGATTTTGACTTGACAGAAGTAAACATACGGATCTTTGACCTTTGCTATTGTGCCACTGCCGTACTATCCGAATGCTTTGGCAATGGGCGCCATTTAGAAAGATGGAAGTCGATACTCCATGATCTGATCCAAGGCTACCACAGGGTATGCGCACTGAGCGAACAGGAAATAGACGCTGTTCCCTATGTGATCTATTCCATTCAGATCATCTGTATTGCTTATTTCAGTGCACACGATAAATATGCGGAATTGGCAGAGACCAACATACAAATGCTCCGGTGGCTGATCGCAAATCTATAAAGTAAAACACGGCAGGTGTTCCTGCCGTGTTTTATTTATTCTACTGCGGTCAAGCGGACGATTTGATTATAATCGGCACCACGCACATAGACGGGCAAACCCACTTCCATGAGGAAGGCGCCGCCTTTCTTATACGCCACGCCGTCCAATGTAAAAGCATACGCCCTGTCCGGCGCCAAGCCCGCAAAGCGCAGGTTCATCTTCTTTTTAAAGAACCGGGTGCCCCGGGCACCCAGGAACAAAACCGCCTGCATTTTGTCCCGGCTGACATACTGATTGCAAAGCACCTCGTCCCGATCCGCATCCAGGATCCGATACAGGTCGCCGAACTGCACCAGCGGGCGGATCTCCTTATACAGCGCCACATTGCGGCGGCAGATCTCCAGCTCTTCCGGACTGTACTTCTCCAAATTACCGCCCAGGCCCAGCGCCCCCTGCATGGCGATATGGAAGCGGAAGTCCAGGGAGCAGGGTTTGTTGATCCCGGCAATATCCGTTACCCACGCTCGCATAGTCTTAATGGGGTGGAGCATGGAATAGCCTTTTTGTATGGTCATCCGGTCAATGCCGTCTGTATTATCGCTGGTCCACACCTGGTCAAAGTGACTGATGGCTCCTAAATCGCACCGACCGCCGCCGGAGGCACAGCTTTCAAACTGCACCGCCGGGTGACGGCGTTTCAGTTCATCCACGATCCGATACACTGCCATGGTATGCAGATAAGAATACATTTTGGGATCTGCCAAATTCTCCGCCCCAACCTGGGAGAACGGCCGGTTCATATCCCACTTGATATAGCGGATATTGTGATCCGTCAGCAGCCGATCCAGGCAATCTAAAATATACGCCTGCACATCGCTGCGGGTCATATTCAGCACCAGCTGATGGCGCAATTCATCTGCGTGACGGTGTGGGAAGTGATATGCCCAGTCCGGGTGGGCACGGTAAAGGTCGCTGTCCGGGTTCACCATCTCCGGCTCCACCCACAGACCGAAATCCATACCCAGGGCGTTTACATTCCCGATCAGTTCGTCCAGTCCGCCGGGGAATTTCTCCGGGTTCACAAACCAGTCCCCCAGCCCGGCACGGTCGTTGTTGCGGGCACCGAACCAGCCGTCATCCATCACAAACAGCTCCACCCCGATCCCCGCGGCAATCTTCGCCAAGCGGGTCTGGTCCGCCACATTTACATTAAATTCCGTGGCCTCCCAAGAATTATACAGCACCGGCAGCGGCTCTGCCCGGAATCGGGACGGCAACAGATGTTCCAAGCAAAAGCGGTTCATTTGGCGAGACATTTCGCCCAATCCCTCCGTCTTGCCGCAGTACACCGGCGGGGTCTCCAAGTGCGCCCCCGGCTCTAACGTGTGAGAAAAATCAAAGTCGTTCATACCCAGACTCACCCGGGTAATACCGTACAGATCCCGCCCGGCAATGATCTTAAAATTGCCGCTGTACGCCAGAGAGCCAAAGTACACTGCGCCCCGGGTCTCCGTGGCACCGCGGTGGGCGATAAAATACGGCGACTGATTATGATTGGACGCGCCACGGTGGCTCTCATACACCAAATTGCCCCCATCCAGCACCGTGCGGCAGGGCAGGAATTCACCGCCCCAAGCACCGTTGGTATTCTCAAAAGTATACGAATCCATACCGGGCAGAGAGAACCCGGCGCTAAACAGCCGCTCAAAGGAAATCGGCGCGGAACCGGTGTTTTCCACCTCCACCCAGCGCTTGATGATATCCAGCCCCGGATACACCCGGTAGCCCAGGCGCACCTGCAAGGGATAGTACGCGTCCGCAAACGCAACTCGCAGGGTATCGTCCTCCAGCCGATAGCCAGTGTAGCGCAGCGCCACCTCCCGGCAGCCGTCTGCAAACTGCGCCTTCAGATCGCAGGTGCGGTACACGGTGGATCCAAAGGGAGTCAGCTCCTGTCGGTATTCGTCCAGCATGGAATGATTGGAGTTTTCGTCACCGATCTTCGTAAAAGCATAATCCGCCGGGTCACACTTGGCACCCCAGTGCAAATGCCGATTATACCCTGCCGGGTCAATGCCGAACACATAGTGGGTGTTCTCCGTCTCCAGCACAAAAATACGATTTTCTTCTAAATAATGGATCATTTTTTTGCCCTCCGGATCCTATTCTTTACATATATCTACACTATACTATACCATACCCCTCCGTGGAGAGCAATGGAAATTCTCCCACTTGCCACCCAAAAGATGCCACTATGTAAAGCCGTACAACCGTTTGGGATTGCAAATCAAAAACTTAGCAAAGTGTACAAATCACAAGCCAAGTGTTGACATTTTGTACAAAATATATTGTAAGCAACTTGATTTTTTGTGCAATATGAGTTATGATGGCATTGGCCGTTTACGCGCAAAATTCGCCACGCATGCCCTACTGGGCTAGCACGACGGCTGATGGAGAAAAAATATGAAAGCAATCGGCATTCTGTTGGCAGTGACCGCCGCAGCGGTGGTGCTGCTGTTTTTCGTATGCGGCTTTATTTTCAACCAGCTGGTATGGCGCAAAACCGTGTCCATACCCCGCTGGATCACAGACCGCATTGCCGGCAACGCCATGCCGGACGCGTATGAAAAAAAGAACAACGCTGCCGTGGCCGCTTTTTCGCAGCTGCCGATCCGATCGGTGGAACTGCACACGCCGGACGGTGCACGACTGGCAGCCAAAGTGCTGACCCCGGAGAAACCCAACGGCCGCCTACTGATCGCCTGCCACGGCGCACGCAGCTGCGGCACCGGCGAATTTGCCCTTATGGCGCCTTATCTGTATAAAAAAGGCTATACGGTGCTGTTCCCGGATCACCGGGGCTGCGGCGAAAGCGACGGCAAATATATGGGCTACGGCACCCACGAAAGCCGGGACACCCTGCTTTGGCTGGACTATGCAAAGATCCATTATCCGGACCTGCCGGTATTTTTGCTTGGGGTATCCATGGGCGGTGCCACAGTGCTGATGATGAGCGACAAGGTGGACCCGGCGCAAGTAAAAGGCATCATTGCCGACTGCGCTTACACCAGCGCCTGGGCGGAATTCCGCTACCAACTGCGCACCTCGTTCCATCTGCCGCCCTTTCCCATTCTGCACATTTGCAATCTATACTGCAAGCTGTTTGCCGGCTATTCCTTCCACCAAGCTGCGCCGATTGCGGCGGTAGCCAAAGCCCGGGTGCCGGTACTGTTTATCCACGGCAAGAAGGACGACTTTGTGCCTTTCTTTATGCGGGATCAACTCTATAACGCCTGCCCCACGGAAAAGGCAAAGCTGACCGTACCGGCAGCCGTCCACGCCAGGAGCTACTACACCGACCCTACTGCCTATCAGTTGGCGCTGGAGCGGTTTACAGAGAACTGCCTGGCACCTAAAGCATAAATTACCGCCTGTGGCGGGCAAGAATACAAACCGTTTCCATTCATGAAAAGAAGGGGGATATGCTATGGAACAAACGGAACTGAAAGAGCGACGCTATGTAGGCGTTCGCGAAACCTTGATCTACGGCGTTGCCAACGGCGGCCAGGTCATCGGCTACAACTTGGTGCGTATGCAGCTGACCTTTTTCCTGGTCACTGTATTCGGCATACCCGGCCAGGCCGTGTCGCTGATGATCTTCTTTATGGGGATCTGGGACACCATGAACGACCCGATCATGGGCACCATTGTAGACAAGACCCGTACCCGCTACGGTAAGCTGCGGCCTTATCTGCTGTTTGTACCCATTCCGCTGGGTGTCGCCACCATTCTCTTTTTCGGCGGCGCGGAGTTTTTGCGCGGGGTGGAGTCTACCACCGCCAAGATCGTCTACATGTGTATCACCTATTTTATTTGGGAGTTCTTTTACACCATTGGTGATATTCCCTTTTGGGGAATGTCGGCAGCCATCTCGCCGAACCCTAAGGATCGCAGCCGGGTCATTACCTCGGCCCGTCTGATCTCCGGTGCCATCGGCGGCCTGGTGGGTCCGGTTATCTCCATCTTCATTGACCTGCAAAAGAGCGGCAAGATCGGCATGGATATGCGGCAGCTGTTCTTTATTTTGGGCATTGTGGCCGGCACATTCGGTATGGGTCTGTTCTCCCTGGCCGGGCTGTGCACCAAAGAGCGGGTGATGCAGCAAAGCGAGGAGCCAAAAATCTCTGACTGCTTTAAGTGCCTGGTAAAGAACAAGCCGCTGCTGCTGATCGTGTGCTCCAATGTGCTGGGCACGGTGGAGAGCATTGCAGACGCCTTTACCCAGTATTTTTATCTCTTTACCCTGGGCAGCGCCAGTCTGTCCATTGTGGCCGGTATTCCCGGCACTGTTACCGGATTTTTGGCCTATACCTTTATTCCGGCGCTGGAACGGCGCTGGACCTCCAAGCAGATCGTTATTCGCGCGGTGATCGTCAAGGCTGTGGTATCCAGTGCCATCTTCCTAATCGGCGCCCACTGGTATCGTGATCCCCGGGTGATCGTGCCGCTGATGATGGTGTGGGGCGTGTTCAACTCTGCCGTAAGCAGCATAAAAATGGTGATCCCCACCAAAATGATCGGCGACACGGTGGACTATATGGAATGGAAAACCAAGGAGCGCAGCGAAGGCACCTCTTTCTCCCTGCTCACTTTCGTCAGTAAGCTCACCGGCTCTTTGGCCACCGCCGTGTCCGCAGCGCTGATCCCGGTGATCGGACTGCAAGAGGTGAACCAGGATATGGTGCTGCCGGAGGGCGGCGAGTTGAATACCCGTTTCCTGCTTTGGGCCATTGTGACCATCATTCCCGCCGTGCTGAATCTGTTGTCCCTGATCCCGTTTATTTTCTACGACCTGGAGGGCGAAAAGCTGGACACCATCCACCGGGAGCTGGCACAGCGGAGAGAAAACCTGACCGGCGCTGCCGCAGACGCAGAATAAGGAGGAGCTTATGGAAAACAAATGCCCCAAGTGCGGTGCCAAGCTAAGCGTATTCTACTTAAAGCCGGAATGCCCCAAGTGCGGCTGCAATATTATGAACTACAATATAGAAGAGCGACTGGAAGCGGACGCCGACAAGGCGGAGGCCGAGTGGGCCAAGGCGGAAAAGTTGCTGACCAAATTCAAAAAGAAAAAGAAAGCAGATAAGGAGGAACCTAAAGATGAAAACCCTGCGTAACGCCCTGACAGCCCTATTGACCGCCCTGCTGATTATGGGCACCCTGCCCTTTACGACACTGGCTGCGGACAACACGGCCGGCGCGCCCCTGCAATTCAAAAACGGCAAATTCAAAATTTTAATCTTAGCCGATATTCAAGACACCAACACCCCCCAGCAGGCCACCGTGGACCTGATGAACAACGCCATTGACCAAACGAAGCCGGACTTTATCGCCCTGACCGGAGACAACATTGCCGGTTGGTGGAAGGGGGTCACCCCGGAGGAGACCAAGGCGGCGGTGGATATTGTGGGCAAAGCCATTAACGACCGCAAGATCCCCTTTGCCCTGGTGTTCGGCAACCATGACCACGAGGGGCTGTGCGACGAGCAAAACGGCATGACCGAAGAACAGGCCAAAAAGCAACTGATGGCCTGGTTCCAAGCCTACGAATACTGTATGGCGGTGGACGGTGAAGAGATGACCGGCGTGGGCAACTACAACCTGCCCATTCTCAACACCGCCGGGAACAAAACCGTCTTTAATCTGTGGTTTATGGACTCCAATCCTTATACGGACGAAAGCGAGGGCGGCGGCTACGGCTATGTGCACAAGGATCAGATCGACTGGTACGAGCGCACCTCTAACGCCTTAAAGGCGGAGAACGGCGGCAAGCCCGTCCCCTCTCTGCTGTTCCAGCATATTGTGGTGCCGGAGGTTTACGATATGTTTACCGAAGTGTCCAAGGGTACCAAAGGCGCCGTGCGAGGCAACGCCAACCACACCAAACAGTATTATGTGACCAACCCGGATTACATCGACGCCGGCCACCTGAACGAGGGTCCCTGCCCCGCCAATACCGCCAATGACGGCCAGCTGGACAGTTGGGTCAAGCAGGGCGATATTTTAGGCGCGATCTTTGGCCACGACCATGTGAACGACTACGCCGGTACATATAAAGGCATTCGCCTGTTGGCTGCGCCTGCCGTCACCTTTTACAGCTACGGCAATTACAGGGGTGTGCGCACCATTGACCTGGATGAAAGCAACCTGACTACGTTCCAAACCCAGGTGATCCCCGCCGACAAGCTGATGGATTATACAGTGAAGAACCCCTATATCCGAGAGCATGGCTATTATGAATATAAGAGTGTTTTTATTCCCGCACTGTGCGGCGGCATTGCCGGCCTGGCGGCGCTGACCACGGTTATCATTGTACTGGTAAAAGTCATTAAAAAGCATAAAGCCAAAAAGCAAAATCAATAATATTAAAAAACAGCAGCCATCGACCAAAAGCCGATGGCTGCTGTTTTACGCCTAAAATCAATCGCAATCCTTATCCATTCCCGTCGCAGGCAGGGAGCACTTCACAGGGATCGCAGAAATGCCAGCACCAGGTGGGCCAGTTTAGGACTGTGGACAATATAAGTACCGTGACCCTCATGGGGCAATTCTTGCAACCGGGCGCCGGGAATGGCGGCGGCAATAGCGCGGCTGTCTGCCGGGCGGATCATATCGTGGGCGCCGCACAACACCAGTGTAGGCACCTGAATACGCCCTAACATAGCCGGGGAGATCTGGGGCTGACAGAGCATCATTTTGGTCCGCGGTTCCCGGCACACCAGGTAACGAAGCGCCATACCCAGGCGCACCGGCCACTTTAGCCCTGCCGGGGTGGTATTGGCGCCGCAGGCGATCAGCGCACCGGGCAATTCCGGCGCCCGGATTGCTGCCAGCAGCGCCACGATTCCCCCATCCGAAAAGCCGCAGATCACCGGCTTTTCCAACTTTAATGCTTTTGAAAATGCCAGCACGTCTGCCGCCATTAAGTCATAACTTAAGGGCACATTGCGGCTGCTTTTGCCGTGGCAGCGGCTGTCAATGGTGTAGACGGTGTAATGAGGGGCCAATACTTCTGCGGTACGGTCAAAGATGCGTCCATCCTCCCCATTGCCGTGGAGCAGCACCAGCGGCGGCCCGCTGCCCTGCTTTTCATAGTATAATATCACGCCGTTGACCTGCACATTCATGACCGATCCTCCAACTTACTGTTGACCTACAAGACAAAGCAAGATATAATAGAGTTACTCTTGCAAACGAGGTCTGTTTATGATTTGGAATGTATTTTTTGTGGTTTTTGCGGTTCTTGTTCTGGCAGCCATTGGGCTGACCGTTTGGTTCTTAAAACTTGGCAAGCGCATTTTTCTGCTGATCCCGCTGCTGCTCTTGGCCGGCAGTGTGGCGTACTTTGCCGTTTACTACACGGCAGACAACAACTTTCCCCCTGCCCAGGTGATGATCGCCTCCAACTTTCCGTCTACGGTGGACAGCGCCTTGGTAGAGGAAAACCTGCAAAAGGCGGACGGCAACTACACCCGCACAGATGAATACGACACCGGCACCGTGCAGTACACCCTGCGCCTGACCTCCGAGGAGCAGCAGAACGCTACGGCGTTTTTCGACGCCAAACCCACCATCCGCGGCGGCGAATACACCCGCTCGGACATAAAGACCAGTCTGGCCATGAAGTACACGGACATTTGCGCCCAGCGCACCGGCGCTCTCCAGCTGCGCACCGGCCGCTTCCAGCAGGAGTTTTATATACGCGCCGCAGGTTATACCTGCGATGTGGTAATCACCTCAAACGGCAAAGACAACAAGGTGCTCCTCTCTGCTATGAAAAAAGAGCTGGCCGCGCTGCAAAAATAAAGATTCCACTGCCCGCCGGTATTTCCTGTTTCAGTATAGCGAAAATCCGGCGGTTATGCAAGACGCTGCACCAAAAGCCGCATCCATGCGCAAAGAATTTGCCATTTACAAACGCAGCGGATCGTCGCCGCTGCGATGATCCGAATTTTTTGTTGAGAAATTCTCATTTTTTCTTGACAACCTCTTCCGAATATGCTAATATTATTCAGCAATGCGAAACCGCTTTGCCAACTGAATATAGAGGTATAGTGTAACGGTAACACTCCGGACTCTGACTCCGTCATTTAAGGTTCGAATCCTTATACCTCTGCCATTACCTCGGAACATTCGTGTTCCGAGGCTTTTTTATGCCCG
>ERZ1034946.75-NODE-75-length-91594-cov-8.601733_pt1 | contig 91594 bp, 77 predicted proteins | sample MGYA00520591_ERZ1034946 | MGnify/ENA primary metagenome ERZ1034946 (study PRJEB33766, sample SAMN09781753) | gut metagenome | biome: gut microbiome | host: Homo sapiens | place: Madagascar | study: EMG produced TPA metagenomics assembly of the PRJNA485056 data set...
ATCCCACAGCTATCAGCTGAGACAAAACTATAATTTATAAAGAAAAAACGTCCAACATACAACAAAAAAACCTTTTTCAACCCATATCATTTTTCAAAAAAAGGAGATACCCATATGGTGAATCAGAAATATCTTGACAAAGCAGAGGTTCTCATAGAAGCTCTGCCATACATCCAGCGGTTTAACCGCAAAATCGTAGTTATCAAATACGGCGGAAGTGCCATGCTTGATGAAGAATTAAAACGTAACGTCATCAAGGACGCAGTCCTCCTGAAGCTGGTCGGATTCAAACCGATCATCGTTCACGGCGGTGGCAAGGAGATCAGCCGCTGGGTCGGTAAAGTCGGCATGGAGCCTCGTTTTGTAAACGGTCTCCGTGTAACAGACAAAGACACCATGGAGATCGCAGAGATGGTTCTCGCAAAAGTCAACAAAGAACTTGTTACTTTAGTAGAATCTCTCGGCGTACAGGCTGTAGGTGTCAGCGGTAAAGACGGCGGTCTTCTCCAGTGCAAAAAGAAACTTTCCAAAGGTGAAGACATCGGCTACGTAGGTGAAGTCACAAAAGTCAATCCAAAGCTCCTCCAGGACCTTCTGGAAAGAGACTTCCTTCCGATCGTATTCCCAATCGGTTTTGACGAGAATTTTGATTCCTACAACATTAACGCAGATGATGCAGCCTGCGCTATTGCAGAGGCAGTCAATGCAGAAAAACTTGCCTTCCTTTCCGATATTGAAGGTGTATACAGAGACGCTTCCGATCCGTCCACTCTGATCTCCGAGCTTCGTGTAGATGAGGCTGAGAACCTGATCTCCGATGGTACTGTCGGTGGCGGAATGATCCCGAAACTGAAAAACTGCATCGATGCTATCGAGCATGGTGTAAACAGAGTCCATATCCTTGATGGAAGGATCCCGCACAGCTTACTGCTTGAGATCTTTACAAACAAAGGTATTGGTACCGCAATTTTAAAAGATGATGGGGAGAAATATTACAATGAGCATGAATGAACTGATGGAAGAATCTGAGGCCAGTATTCTTCATACATATAACCGTTTTCCGGTAGTTTTTGAAAAAGGCCAGGGCTGTCACCTCTATGATTCCGAAGGAAAGGAATATCTGGATTTTGCGGCAGGTATCGCTGTAAATGCCCTGGGTTATCATTATCCGGGCTATGACGAAGCGCTGAAAGCCCAGATCGACAAACTGATGCACATTTCCAACCTGTATTACAATGAGCCGATCATTGATGCAGGTGCCAAGCTTGTACAGGCAAGCCATATGGAAAAAGCTTTCTTCACAAACAGTGGTACAGAGGCCATCGAGGGTGCTCTGAAAGCTGCCAAGAAATATGCCTATGAGAGAGATGGCCATGCAGATCATGAGATCATTGCCATGAACCATTCTTTCCATGGCCGCAGCATCGGAGCTCTTTCCGTGACAGGTACTGCACACTACAGAGAGCCTTTTGAACCTCTGATGGGAGGTGTGAAATTTGCGGATTTCAATGACCTTGAGAGTGTAAAGGCCCAGGTTACAGATAAGACCTGTGCCATCATCGCCGAGACTGTACAGGGCGAAGGCGGTATTTATCCGGCCACCAAAGAGTTCCTGGAAGGCTTACGTAAGCTCTGCGATGAAAAAGATATCATCCTGATCCTGGATGAGATCCAGTGCGGTATGGGACGTACCGGACATTATTTTGCATGGCAGGCATACGGCGTACAGCCGGATATCATGACCTGCGCCAAAGCTCTTGGCTGCGGTGTTCCGGTAGGTGCTTTTGTACTAAATAAGAAAGCAGCGGCAGCATCCCTGAAGCCAGGCGATCATGGAACCACTTACGGTGGAAATCCGTTTGTATGCGCGGCGGTCAGCAAGGTATTTGATATCTTCGAAAAAGATCAGATCCTTTCTCATGTACAGGGCCTGACCCCGTATCTGGAGGAAAAGCTGGACGAACTGGTTGCAAAACATGAATGTGCGGAAGTAAGAAGAGGCAAAGGCTTCATGCAGGGTATCGTGATCAAGGGACGCCCGGTAGGAGATGTGGTGAAAAAAGCTCTTGCAAAAGGTCTCCTTGTGATCTCCGCAGGAAGCGACGTTCTCCGTCTTGTTCCTCCGCTTGTGATTACAAAAGAAGATATCGACAAGATGGCAGAGATCCTTGACGAGTGCATGGAATAAATAAAAAATAGCAGATAGAGAACAGCAGTATTTTTTGACCGACAGATAACCGGTCGATGAAAATACTGCTGTTTTTTTGTGCGTCACAGAAAATAGTATTCTGCAGTAAAAAAAGGGTTTCGGATAGGAGAAGCCCGGGCCTGCCAGCACGTAAATACGTCACAGCATCAATATATATAAAATATATAACAGACATATCAAACAGTATTCAAAAATCTGGTTGTGTGTTAAAAAATAAACAAAAGTCGTCACGACACACTAACAAAATGCACAAAAAAATGAGCAGATCTGAGTATAAATTGCACATCCACACAGTTGATTTTAAAACGCCATATGTTATAATTTCACTGGTTAAAAAATTTATGTGAGGGGTGAATATTTTGAAAAAATTATTAACCGTCATGTGTACTTTTCTGACAGTAATCCTGGCGTGTCCTGTGGGTGTATGGGCAGCTGGAAATGGCGAGACAGTATCAAGCATGCCGGTGTGGCTTTGTATTCCTTTTGCAGGCCTTCTTCTGTGTGTTGCAGTGATGCCGCTGGTAAAAGGTGAGTGGTGGGAGTCACATCAGCCGATCGTGGTTGCGTTCTGGATCGTTCTTATGGTCATTCCGTTCGCATTTGTATACGGCGCCGGAAAAACTGCGGAAACAGTACTTGAGTGCGTAATTAATGACTATCTTACATTTATCATCCTGTTATTCGGATTGTTCTGTGTATCCGGTAACATTACGGTTGAGGGCGATTTTGCGGGTTCGCCAAGAGTAAATGTAGGACTTCTTGCACTGGGAACTCTGCTTTCCAGCTGTATTGGAACCACCGGAGCCAGTATGCTGATGGTCCGTCCGGTGATCAAAATGAATTCCTGGAGAAAGAGAAAAGGCCACATTATGATCTTTTTCATTTTTATGGTGTCAAACATGGGTGGCTGCCTGACACCGATCGGTGATCCGCCGCTTCTGATGGGCTTCATGCGAGGAGTTCCGTTTTTCTGGAGCCTTCATCTTTTTCCGGTACTGATCTTTAATATGGTGATCCTTCTGTTTGTGTTCTATCATCTGGATATGCGCTCTTACAAGAAGGATATCGCAGAGGGTCGTAAACCGGATATCAGCAAACCGGGTACCGAGTTTAAGATCGAGGGTCTTCATAATATCATCTTTCTTGTGATGATCGTTGTGGGTGTTATCTTAAGTGGAATGCTTCCCGGTATGCCTGCATTCCAGGATGCAGCCGGAAATGTAAAGGGGCTTCATATTTTCGGTGAGGTTACTTTAAGCTTCCCGTCAATCATTGAGATCGTCCTGATCCTGGTAGCTGCATTTCTGTCCTTTAAAACAACAGACAAAAAGATCCGTGTGCGGAACCATTTTACCTGGGGCGCGATCAAAGAGGTTGCAGTACTTTTCATCGGTATCTTTATCACCATGCAGCCGGCTCTGATGCTCCTGAAAGCAGTGGGACCGAACCTTGGAATTACCGAGCCGTACCAGATGTTCTGGGCCACAGGAGCACTGTCCAGTTTCCTGGATAATACACCGACCTATCTGGTATTTCTGACTACAGCGGGAACCCTTGGATTTACAAGTGGAATCGCAACCACACTGGGAACGGTTCCTGTAAAACTTCTTTCCGCGATTTCCTGTGGTGCCGTATTTATGGGTGCCAATACATATATCGGTAATGCTCCGAACTTTATGGTCAAGACACTTTCTGACGAAAATGGTATCAACATGCCGTCCTTTTTCGGATACATGGCATGGTCCATTTGTTTCCTGGTACCGGTGTTCATCATCGATATGCTGGTATTCTTTTTATAAGGGAGGAGGATCAATATGCAGGATAATAACATTCGAGAGAAATGCAGAGAGCTTGCCACCAGACTTTATGAACTGGATGGCGAGGTTTACAAAAGCGTAGGATCTTCCCTTGGACGTACCTTTACCGGTGACAGAGAAGGTACCATCCGTAACTTAAGTGCCCTGATGTATACCAAACCGGACGGACATCTTCTTCGAAGTGAGATGGCTCTGATCAGTAACATGGCCAGAACCATCAAGGATAAAGACGAGAAGAGCCGTCTCATGAAGAAATACGATGAGATCTTTCAGGAGATCCTCACGCTGCCTGAGACGTTTGTCACTACGGATATCATGGATAAGGAACGTGTGGCGCTGAATCATATGATCAAGCGCAGGGAAAAGATCTCTGAGAATGACCATCTGGTCATCTGCATCAGCCGTACACAGGGAAGTGCCGGCAATGATATCGGCTTCGGTCTGGCAGATAAACTTCGAATCAACTATTATGATGTGGAGATCTTTGACCAGGTATTAAGACGTCTTGAGGCGGAAAAAGGTGCAGTCAACGATGCGGAATATTTTGCAGACTTCAATAAATATGAGAAGAAGCATAAATTTGACCCCAAGGGCTGGTTCCGGGAATTTAACCGTTATCACGGTCTTCCGAAACAGGATGCGGTATTTTTTAACATGAGTGACCTGATCTGTGACCTGGCATCAAAAGAGGACTGCATCATCATGGGACGATGTGCGGATGCGATCCTGAAGAACAATCACATTCCACATATCAGCCTGTTTATCACGGCGCCTTTTGCCATCCGTGTCCAGCATGTCATGGATGTAAGAAAGATGAATATGAAGCAGGCGGTCCGCTTCCTGAAGAAGATGGACAGCCAGCACAGAAAGTATTATAACTTCTATGGTGGAGCCCACTGGGGCAAGCCGGATAACTATGACCTGTGCATCAACAGTGCAAGTTATGGTATCAATGAGACAGAAAATCTGATTCTGAAATTGCTGGATGATCAGATCCATTAAAAGATAATATCAGAAAATTATAAAAGAATTCCTGTAAAAAGAGAAGTGCCTGTCCGGCAGGTAGAAATATCTCAAAATACAGGAATTCTTTTTATGCTTTTTTTATAAAAATTTAATCTTGATTAACTTTTTTCATTTTGGGGATTGACATTCGAAAAAACTTAGTATACACTAACCTATGAGTTAGAATTAACTAATTAGATGAAGTTAATTAATAGGAAGAAACGGAGGAACTTCTATGCAGCCGATTTTATTTTTGCAGTCAGGTGATACTGGCACAATTAAGCGTATTTCCGGAGCAGAAGACACAAGAAGATTTCTTGCAGGCCTTGGTTTTGTTGAGAATGCGGAAGTGACAGTCGTTTCCCAGTTTGACGGTAACCTGATCGTAAACATCAAGGATTCCAGAGTAGCAGTCAATAAGGAAATGGCCAGACACATTATGGTGTAACCGGATTGTGCGGCAGTGACCGCTAGTGAATTTGCCCAAGACTGTGTGAAGTGCAGTTGAGGATAGATTATGGACGTAAGGTTCTTTATGAAGGATGATTTACGTTCACTGAAATGAACAGCAGACAGACCGGAAAGGCCTGTTTTACTGTAACTGCTCCGGGAGATGAGCAGTTTTTATGGTCTTTGGAAGCAGATGCGGATGAAGATCATCATATGGATTTGGAATATGAACAGGGAGGAAAAGAGAAATGACTTTACGTGATGCAGCAGTAGGTTCTACAGTAGTTGTTTCCAAGATCACCGGCGACCCGGCTTACAAGCGCCGTATCATGGACATGGGAATCACAAAAGGCAGCGAGGTTTATATCCGCAAGGTAGCTCCTCTTGGAGATCCGGTTGAGATCACCATCAGAGGTTATGAGCTTTCCCTGCGTAAGCATGACGCAGCATGTGTGGAAGTAAAGCAGAAATAAACTTCGAAAAAATGACAGAGCATAAGGCTCTGATCTGAAAAAAGGAGGATGAAAAATGTCTGTAACAATAGCTCTTGCCGGAAACCCGAACTGTGGTAAGACTACAATGTTCAATGCTCTTACAGGCGCAAACCAGTACGTTGGTAACTGGCCAGGTGTTACTGTAGAGAAAAAAGAGGGTAAACTGAAAAACCAGAAGGATGTAACGGTAACAGACCTTCCGGGTATCTATTCACTTTCCCCGTATACACTTGAGGAGGTTGTCAGCCGTGATTACCTTCTGAAAGAAAAACCGGATGTGATTATCGACCTTGTGGATGCAACAAACATCGAGAGAAACCTGTATCTTGCAACACAGCTTCTTGAGATCGGTATCCCGGTTGTTATCGCTCTTAACATGGTGGATCTTCTGAAGAAGAACAACATCCACATCAATGTAAAAGGTTTAAGCTCCGCACTTGGATGCCCGATCGTTGAGACATCCGCCCTTAAGGGAACAGGACTTAAAGAGGTTGTTGATGAGGCAATCAAATGTGCAAACCAGCACAGAGTACCATCCAAACAGATGGAGTTCCCGAAGGCAGTTGAGAAAGCTGTAAACGAGATCGAGAGCCTTGTTCCTGCAAACATCTCTGAGGAGAACAAGAGATGGTATGCAGTAAAACTTCTCGAGAGAGACAGCAAGGTAAAAGAAGGTCTTAACCTTCCGGCTTCTGCTCAGTCCAAGATCGAGGAGATCGCTTCCAACCTTGAGAAGGCAGAAGATGATGATACAGAGAGTATCGTAACAGATGGAAGATATCAGTACATCCAGAAAGTTGTTTCCGCAAACGTTAAGAGAAGCGGAAATAAGATGACTGTTTCCGATAAGATCGACCGTATCGTAACAAACCGTATCCTCGGTCTTCCGATCTTTATCCTTACCATGTTCATCGTTTATTATGTATCTGTAACAACAGTTGGTACCATGGTAACAGACTGGACAAACGACAGCTTCGTCGGAACTATCCAGGGTGTTGTAGCTGATGGCCTCAGCGGTGTCGGCGTTGCTGACTGGCTGGTAAGCCTTGTATCTGATGGTATCATCGGTGGTCTTGGTGCAGTACTTGGATTCGTTCCGCAGATGGCGATCCTGTTCCTGTTCCTGTCCATCCTTGAGGACTGCGGTTACATGGTTCGTATCGCATTCGTCATGGACCGTGTATTCCGTCATTTCGGACTTTCCGGAAAGAGCTTTATCCCGCTCCTTATCTCCTCTGGTTGTGGAATCCCTGGAATCATGGCTTCCAAAACAATCGAGGCTGATAACGACCGTCGATTAACAATCATGACAGCAACATTTATTCCTTGTGGTGCTAAGCTTCCTGTTATCGCTCTTATGGGTGGTATCATGACAGCATATGTAACCGGTGACTATGTAGCAGCTGGTTTCATCACACCACTGATGTACTTTATCGGTGTTGTAGCAGTTCTTGTATCTGCCATCATCCTGAAGAAAACAAAACCGTTCTCCGGTAAACCTGCTCCGTTTGTAATGGAGCTTCCACAGTACCATATTCCGTCTGCAAAGACAGTTCTGCTTCACGTTTGGGAGAGACTGAAAGGCTTCATCATCAAAGCCGGAACAATTCTTTTCCTTGCAACTGTTATCATGTGGGTTCTTTCCAGCATTGGCAGCACAGGAAGCGGAATCGGATTTGTTGAGGACAGCAACGACAGTATCATGGCTATCCTTGGTGGTATCCTTGCTCCGATCTTTGCTCCTCTTGGATTCGGTAAATGGCAGCCGGTTGCAGCATCCATCTCCGGATTCTCCGCAAAAGAGTCCATCGTTAGTACAATGGGTGTTCTTGCAAACGTAGCTGGTGATGATGCAGAAGATACCATGATCGTTGGTGCAGCGATCAAAGCATGGTTCCCGTCAGCAGTAGCAGCATTCTCCTTCCTGCTGTTCAACCTGCTTGACTCTCCGTGTCTTGCAGCTATTTCTACAATGGCACATGAGATGCAGTCCAGAAAATGGTTCTGGTTTGCAATTCTCTTCCAGAACATCTTTGCTTATGTTGTAACACTTTGTGTATACCAGATTGGTCTTGTTGTTACAGGTACTGGTTCCTTCGGAATCGGAACAATCGTAGCACTGATCCTTGTAGCGATCCTTCTCTTCCTTCTGTTCAGACCAGATCCATACAAGAACCAGAACGATGTTACAAAGAGATCTGTTCAGGCAGCAGAGTAATTGAAAACCGGTCATACAGTTAAGATCCGGTACATATGATAACTTTGAAATGATGCTGTGAAAACAGCGGAAATGATAAGAAACATAAGGAGGCCGGGTATGTAAATACCTGGTCTTCTGTGTTATAATAAGCCTGAAGAAACATAGGAATTTTTTACAAAAGTATTCATCAGAAGCTGACAGCGTCTTAACTGCTGTGCAGCGAAAGAAAGGGTGACAGATATGAGTATAGTAGCGGATATTATTGTACTGGCGCTTGTGATCGCATATGGTGTATTTGTGATCAGTTATCTTTATTCAAGAAAGAAACAGGGGCTCAGCTGTGTTGGCTGTGCCGGTAATACACGTACCAGCGGCTGTGGCGGCGGATGCTCCGGTCATTGCTCCGGATGCTCAGGCTGCAGCGGAATGCAGAAGTAACCAGGAGGTAGATCATTATGGCAAATGCAATCGTTGTCATCGTTGTTATCATCATTATGTTGTTTGCCGGAAAAGGCGCATATAAACATCTGAAAGGGGAAGGCGCCTGCTGTGGCGGCGGTGCCGGAAAGCCGGATATCCCGAAGAAAAAACTGGATGGAACGAAGCTTGGTGAGAAGACTATGAAGATCACAGGAATGCATTGTGAGAACTGTGTAGCCAGTGTCACCAGAGCCATCAACCGTATTGACGGAGCGGCAGCCAAGGTAAACCTGAAAAAAGGTGAGGCAGTGGTTTCCTACGACAGAGAGATTTCCAATGATGAGTTGAAAAAAGTTGTTGAGGATCGAGGATATCACGTCGTTTCGATTCAGTAAGGATCCAGAAGAGAATAAGAATGTCGGAGTGTATCCCGCTCCGTCAGATCAGAGAAAAGGCTTCTAGTCGAAATGCTTAAAAATATTTCGACAAGAGGTCTTTTTTTGTACAAAAAGCCAGAGTTACAATTGACTCACTAATGACTGCCATTGTATAATAAAAACAGAAAAATTCAGACGGAATGAATGTTATTACAAATTTTTTTCTATCCGAATGATGTGTTATGAAAGCCAAATAGAGAGGTAACAGACTTTGACGGCAAGGTATGATCCGAGCGGGAATTGTTGTTCATTTAGCGTGGCTTTAGCTGCTTTATGAGCGGAATACGGGACTCTTTCACCTTGTGTGGTGAAGGAGCTTTTTTTATGTAAAATGCCTGCAGGAGCAGGTGCATTCAGTAAGGGAGGATTTTATGCTGAAGGTAGCAGTATACGGAAAGGGCGGTATCGGAAAGTCCACAGTGACTTCCAACCTGGCGGCGGCATTTGCGGCTATGGGAAAAAGAGTGATCCAGATCGGGTGTGATCCCAAGGCGGATTCCACCATCAATCTTCTCGGGGGAGAACCCCTCCGGCCGGTGATGAATTATATGAGGGAAGAAGATGAGGAACCGGAGAAACTGGAAGATATATCGAAGGAGGGTTTTGGCGGTGTTCTCTGTATTGAGACAGGAGGCCCCACGCCGGGACTTGGATGCGCGGGACGAGGGATCATCGCCACATTTCAGCTTCTGGAGGATCTGAAGCTTTTTGAGACCTGGAAGCCGGATGTGGTACTTTACGATGTGCTTGGGGATGTGGTGTGCGGTGGTTTCGCGGCACCGATCCGGGAGGGCTATGCGGAAAAAGTCCTCATTGTCACATCCGGGGAAAAAATGGCGCTCTATGCAGCCAATAATATTTCCAGTGCTGTTCGGAATTTTGAGGACCGCAGCTATGCGAGGATCTTTGGAATTGTGCTGAACCACAGAAATGTGGAGAATGAGACCGAGAAGGTGCAGGCTTTTGCGGAAAAAAGCAATATCCCTATTGTTGGTGAGATCCCGAGAAGCGATGAGATTATCCGCTGGGAAGATCAGGGGAAAACGGTGATCGAGGGTGATGAGAATTCTGAGATCAGTGAGAAATTTTTTGCGCTGGCCAGGAAGCTGCTGGAGAGTGAAGGAACGGAGATGGAGGGCGTATGAAAAAGGAAGCGTATTTTGCAACTGCAGAAGAACTGGAACGGCTTGGACCGGAAGCGATCCCGCCGCAGATGATCTCCGGGAAACATCTGATCTACAGTTCTCCGGCAACGCTGGCATTTAATTCTCCGGGAGCGGAAGGCTTCGGAGTAAAACGTGCGGGGCTTGCAGTGCCGGATTCCATTATGCTGATCGTGGCGCCTGGATGCTGCGGAAGAAATACTTCTCTGATCAGCTCCATGCCGGAGTATAATGACCGTTTTTTTTACCTGATGATGGATGAGACAGATATTGTCACAGGCCGTCATCTGAAAAAGATCCCAAAAGCGGTAAAAGAGATCTGTGACTGCTGTGAGAAGAAACCGTCGGTGGTGATGATCTGTATCACCTGTGTGGATGCACTTCTGGGAACAGATATGGAACGTGTCTGTCGGAAAGCAGAGGAAAAAGTGGACATTCCGGTGCGTCCCTGTTACATGTATGCGCTGACACGTGAGGGCAGGAAGCCGCCCATGGTCCATGTGCGCCAGTCCTTATATTCTCTTCTTAAGCCTCAGAAGAAAAAAGGAAATGTGGTCAATCTTCTGGGATTTTTTTCACCGCTGGTGGATGACTGTGAGATCTATGAGCTGCTGCATCAGGCAGGCGTAAAGACCATCCATGAGATTTCCAGATGTAAGGATTACGAAGAATATCAGACCATGTCACAGGCCAATTTTAATCTGGTGCTCCATCCGGAAGCAAGGTTTGCGGCAGAGGATTTTCATAATCGGCTGAAGATCCCGTTTATTGAGCTTCGAAGGCTTTATCAGATGGATAAGATCGAAAATCAGTACCGTGCCCTTGGACAGGTTCTTGGCGTTTCTTTTGACCAGGAATCCTGTAAGAAAGAGGCGGAGGCAGCTGTGGAACATTTCCGGGAAGTCTGTCCGGATGCCTCTTTTGCAGTAGGGGAGTGCATGAACGGAGATCCATTTGAGCTGGCACTTGCACTGGTGCGGTATGGATTTCAGGTGCCGGAGATCTATGGAACCATCTCTTCTGAGAATTTTGTATACATACGGCATCTGGCCGCGCTGAGCCCGGAGACAAAGATTTTTTCCAATATGGAACCTACCATGCTGTATTATGATCCGGCAGAGAGTGGTGTGAATTTTACCATCGGTAAGGATGCTGGATATTATCATCCGGATCAGCCCAACGTAGTCTGGAATCAGGACCGTCAGCCTTATGGATATGCCGGGGTCCGGAGATTGTTTGAGGCGCTCCTTGAGACTGTGGAGCAGGATGAGCGAAAGGGGGAAAGAGCATGAGAGGACTTCGGAAATATCTGACACCCTTTGCCCCGGATCAGTCAGGCGCTGTATCGGTTTTGTATGAGCTTGGCGGGATCATCGTGATCTGTGATGCCGGCGGATGCACGGGAAATGTCTGCGGTTTTGATGAGCCAAGATGGTTTGAGCGAAAAAGTGCCGTGTTCAGTGCGGGACTTCGGGACATGGATGCCATCCTGGGACGGGATGACCGCCTGGTTGCCAAACTTGTGGATGCGGCAGAAAAGGTGGAGGCAGGCTTTGCGGCCGTGATCGGAACGCCGGTGCCCGCCGTGATCGGAACGGATTATCAGGCACTGAAGCGGATGTGCGAGAAAAAAACAGACCTTCCGGTACTTGCGGTAAATACCGATGGAATGGAGCTTTATGACGGGGGAGAACGGAAGGCTTATCTGGAACTTTTTAAAGTTTTTGCCCGGGAAAAACTGCCGGTGGAGACGGGCAGGGTGGGCATCCTTGGAATGACGCCACAGGATGTCAGTGACCTGAAGGCGGCAGATAAGCTCCGGGAAAAATTTAAGTCTCAGGGGCACCAGGCAGTCTGTTACGGAATGGGAGATGGGCTTGATGAAGTAAAAAAAGCCTCCTCTGTGGAAAAAAATATCGTGGTTTCTCCGGCGGCACTGGAATGTGCCAGATATCTTGAGAAAACTTTCGGAACGCCTTATGAGGTGGGATATCCGCTGGTGGAGGAACTGGTGCCGGATATGGAGTATGCGGGAAAAAAAATCCTCATTGTGCAGCAGCAGGTGATGGCAGGTTCCATAAGAGCGGAACTTCGGAAACGTGGCGGTGACGGAAAGATCACAGTGGCAAGCTGGTTTTCCATGGAAAAAGATCTCCTGGAAGAGGGGGATGTGTCATTAAAAGATGAGGAAGATTACATGGAGCTGGTGGAAAAAGGCAGATATGATGTGATCTTTGCAGATCCCTGTATGAGGCGGATGACGAAAGATTTTTCAGGCGTGTTTGTGGATGCGGTGCATTTTGCGGTATCCGGAAAGTGCAGGTAGACTTAAGAGCAGGGCATAAAGTTACATACATACTGTAACCGGATCAGGGGAGCTGGTTACAGGGAATGGAGAACATATGGAGTGCGAAATTACAAAAATGATCCGTGTTTACGGAATCGTACAGGGGGTGGGGTTCCGCCCTACGGTCAGCCGTCATGCCATGGCAAGGGGAATCCGTGGCAGTGTGTCCAATAAAGGACCCTATGTGGAGATTTTTGCCCAGGGCAGGCAGCAGGATGTGGACGGTTTTATCGGAGATATTGAGAACAGGCCGCCGAAGCGTGCGGCCATCCTGAAGCTTCTGGTGGAACCGGTGGAGGAGCCGGAGGAATTTACGCAGTTTGATATCATTGAAAGCGAGAAGACAAAGGGCGAGATCTTTGTTTCTCCGGATATTGCCATCTGCGACGAATGTAAGGAGGAGATGTTTGATCCGAAAAACAGGCGGTATCTGCATCCCTTTATCAACTGTACCTGCTGTGGCCCAAGGCTTACCATCCTGGATTCCCTTCCTTACGACCGGGAACGGACCAGCATGAAAGAATTTCCCATGTGTCCGTCCTGCGTGGATGAGTACCATAATCCGGACACCAGGCGCTATGATGCTCAGCCGGTGTGCTGCAATGACTGCGGGCCGGAGGTTTATCTCATCGGAAGAGAAGAACGGGGCCGGGAGGCCATCACTTATACGAGGAAGACCATTGCTTCCGGCGGGATCGTGGCCATCAAGGGAATCGGTGGTTTTCACCTCTGCTGTGATGCCACCAGTGAGGAGGCTGTACAGCGGCTCCGGAAACTGAAACGGCGTCCGGTGAAACCTTTTGCGGTGATGGCACAGGATCTGGAAACTGTGAAAGAAGTCTGTCAGGTCAGTGAGGAGCAGGAGAAGATCCTTACCGGGCATCAGAAGCCGATCCTTTTGCTGGATAAGCTGATAAATCAGCCAAATAAGCAGGAAACTGAGGGAAAACTCTGTGAGAGCATCGCTCCCGGGAATCCAAAAGTCGGTGTGATGCTTCCCTACGCACCGGTGCAGCTTCTTCTTTTTCATTATGACGATGGAATTGAGATGCCGAAGCTTCTGGTGATGACCAGCGGAAACACATCCGGGGCGCCGATCTGCAGAGACGATCATGAGGCTGTGGAAGAACTTTCTTATTTATGTGACTGCATCCTTTCCCATGACAGGAAGATCCGGATCCGGGCCGATGATTCGGTGATGGATTTTTATAAGGGAGAGCCATATATGATCCGGCGTTCCCGTGGATATGCACCTCTGCCCTTTATGGTTTCCACACCCTGGAAGGGACAGGTGATCGCGGCAGGTGGAGAGCTTAAGAATACATTCTGCATTGGTGTGGATAACCGTTTTTATCCGTCCCCTTATGTAGGTGATCTGGAGGATCTTCGAACGGTAAAAGCCCTCAAAGAAACTATAGGGCGGCTGGAAACACTTCTGGAAGTGCAGCCGGAAGTGGTGGTCTGTGACCTTCATCCCAAATATAATTCCACAGTGGTTGCAGAGGAACTGGGACTTCCCGTTTTGAAAGTGCAGCATCATTACGCACATATTTTATCCTGCATGGCAGAAAACGACTGCGAGGAAAAAGTGATCGGTGTTTCCTTTGACGGAACAGGATATGGAACAGACGGGACGATCTGGGGCGGTGAGATCCTGATGGCAGATCATCAGGGATTTACAAGGATTGGAAGTATCGAACCTTTTGTGCAGGTGGGAGGAGATGTTTCCGCAAAAGAAGGCTGGCGGATCGCAGTTTCCCTGATCTGGCAGAATACAGGAAATCCGGAGGAAACGCTTGCTACTGTCCAAAAACTGGGACTTTGTACAGAGCAGGAAGCAAAAGTACTGGTGACGATGGCACAGAGAAAGCTCAATGCAGTGACTTCCACCAGTGCAGGAAGGCTCTTTGACGGAGTCAGCGCGATCTTGGGGATCCGGAGAGCGTCCACGTTTGAGGGGGAAGCTTCCACAGCGCTGGAGTTTGCGGCGGAAGCGTGGAGAGCGCAGGAGATACAGAAGAAAAATGTGGATATAAGAGTGAAAAGCCTGAAAATGTGGATGACAGAAAAAAAAGATATTCCGGAAAATCCAGGCACCTCAGCATCATCCACAGAGGAACGGAAATTTGTTTTAAATACAGGTGACATCGTTACACATCTGGTTCAGGAAAAACTGGCAGGGGAAGATTCCGGGAAGCTGGCTTACGAATTCCACCGGGCACTGGCAGAACAGATCCTTGCAGCCTGTGAGGCAGCAGAGCAGGAGACCGGAATTAAAAAAGTGGCATTAAGCGGTGGCGTATTCCAGAATCGGCTGCTTCTGGAACTGGTAGATGACGGACTTGCAGAAAGAGGTTTTGAAGTTCTGAAACACAGCCTGATCCCGCCAAATGACGGAGGAATCGCACTTGGACAGGCGGCGTATGGAATGGCTTATGTGAACAGGAGGAAATAGAGTATGTGTGTAGGATTATCAGCAAAAGTAGTAAAGATCAGTGACGGAACCGCAGTGGTAGACGCAGGCGGCGCAAAGAGAGAAGTTTCCGCCCAGCTTCTGGGAGATCTGGAGCCGGGAGATTATGTGATGGTACATGCTGGTGTTGCCATTGCAAAGATCACTGACGATGACGAGGAAGAGACAGACCAGCTGATGGAGGAACTGCTGTGATGGAAGAGAAGAAAAAAACAGCAAGAGAGATCATAGAAGGATATCAGGGGCCGCCGGTGCGGATCATGGAAGTCTGCGGAACCCATACTCACGAGATTTTCCGTCTGGGGATCCGCAAGCTTCTGCCACCGCAGGTGGAGCTGATTTCAGGCCCGGGCTGCCCGGTCTGTGTAACACCGGTAGGCTTTATTGACGAGGCCGTTTATCTTGCTCTGGAAAAACAGGCGACTATCTGTACCTTCGGTGATCTTGTCCGTGTACCAGGGACAAAGAAAAGCCTTGCAGATGCCAGGGCAGAAGGTGCCAGGATACGCATCGTCTATTCACCGGCAGATGCGGAAAAATATGCGAAAGAACATCCGGAGGAACAGGTGGTATTCCTTTCCGTTGGTTTTGAGACCACCACACCTGCAGGATGCCTTTCTGTAAAAAAAGCCAGAGAGGACGGCCTTTTAAACTATTCCCTTCTCGTGGCGAACAAGACCATGCCGCAGGCTTATCAGGCATTAAAAGGCAGCGCGGATGTGTTCCTTTACCCTGGCCATGTCAATGCCATCACAGGAACGTCGCTCTGTGAACATCTGGCAGAGGAAGGTGTCAGTGGTGTGGTGGCAGGATTTACAGCGAAGGAGCTGCTTACCGCACTGGCAGTTGCACTGGTACGTTTCCAGGAGGGAAAGCCGTTCTTTGTAAACTGTTATCCGCGCGTGGTAAAAAGCGAAGGAAGCCCGGAGGCACAGACACTGATCGAGGAACTGATGGAACCCTGCGATTCCGAATGGCGTGGACTGGGTGTGATCCCGGGATCCGGCCTGGTGCTCCGGAAAGAATGGGAAGCTTTTGATGCCAGAAAAAAATATGCGGTGCCGCCGATCAAAGGCAAACCAAATCCGGCCTGTCGCTGTGGCGATGTGCTTCAGGGAAAATGTAAACCGTCGGACTGCAAGGTGTTCGGAAAAGTCTGTACCCCGCAGCATCCGGTAGGAGCCTGCATGGTATCTAATGAAGGAGCCTGTTCCGCATATTTTATGTATGGAAATTAACTGTCCGGTTTAATGGACTGTAATTAACAGAAAGAAGATGAATATTATGGATAATAAAACAGTAACCATGGCACACGGTGCCGGAGGCCGCCAGACCTCAGAACTGATTGATGAAGTATTTAAAGCACATTTTGCAAACCCGGATCTCACAGCTGATGATGCGGCAGTGCTGGTTCCGCCGACAGGAAAAATGGCGGTATCCACCGATGGATTTATCGTTTCTCCGGCATTTTTCCCGGGAGGAAATATCGGTAAGCTTTCTATCTGTGGAACGGTCAATGACCTTGCCTGTATGGGAGCGAAACCGATGTATCTCACCTGCGCTTTTGTGATCGAAGAAGGTTTTCCCATGGAGAAGCTGGAAGAAATCGCCGCAGCCATGGAAAAAACAGCGAAAGAAGTCGGTGTGCGTATTGTTTCCGGCGATACCAAGGTAGCAGGAAAAGGCCAGGTTGACGGCGTGTTCATCACAACAACCGGAATGGGCGAGATCCAGGATGGCGTGAAGGTAGGCGGTGAGCTGGCAAAACCGGGAGATGCCATCATTGTAACCGGTGATGTGGGAAGACATGGATGCACCATTCTTCTGGCAAGAGAGGATTTTGGCATTGACGCAGATGTGACAAGCGACTGTGCGCCACTGTGGGGAACTGTAAAAGAAGTAATGGATGCCACCCATAACATTCATGTGATCCGTGATGCAACAAGAGGCGGTGTGGGAACGGTTCTCTATGAGATTGCAGGCCAGAGTAACGTGGGAATCCGTCTGGATGCACCATCTGTTCCGGTAGCGCCGGAAGTAAAAGGTGTCTGCGGCATGCTTGGACTGGAGCCGCTTTATCTGGCATGTGAGGGCCGTATGGTCATCATGGCACCGAAGGAAGAGGCGGAAAAGATCGTGGAAGCACTGCGTAAATGTCCGTACTCCAAAGACGCTGCCATTATCGGCGAGGTGACCGAAGACCAGCCAGGAAAAGTTGTCATGACTACGGAAATTGGAACTCAGGCATTACTTCCGCAGCCAGGCGGGGAACTTTTGCCGAGAATCTGCTGACAGCAATGAATCATACCGGAAAGGAGAGTCTGACGTTATGGATACAAGAGTGGCACTGATCTCGATCATTGTGGAAAACAATGACGTGATCGATGACATCAACCGTTTTCTTCACGAAGCGGGAAAATATATTATCGGGAGAATGGGAATCCCCTACCGGGAAAAAGGAATCAACATTATCAGCATTGCCATTGATGCGCCACAGGATGTGATCAGCTCCTTATCCGGAAAGATCGGCCGTCTCAAGGGAGTTTCCGCAAAAACGGCATATTCCAATGTGATCACAAAAGCGGAGGACAGAAAATGATAAGAGTTGCGGTATACGGAAAGGGCGGCATCGGAAAATCCACCACAGTTTCCAATGTGGCAGCCGCCCTTGCGGAAAAAGGAATGAAAGTGATGCAGATCGGCTGTGATCCCAAGGCGGATTCCACTATTCTTCTCCGGCATGGGAAAAAAGTCCCCACAGTGCTGGATCTTTACAACGAAAAGCGCCAGGACCTGAAACTTGCAGATATGGTGCAGATCGGATACGGGGGTGTAGTCTGTGTAGAAGCCGGCGGCCCTACACCTGGACTTGGATGTGCGGGAAGAGGTATTATCACTGCGCTGGAAAAACTGAAAGAAACCGGAGCCTATGAGACCTATAAACCGGACATTGTTCTCTACGATGTACTGGGAGATGTTGTCTGCGGCGGTTTTTCCATGCCCATGCGAAAAGGGTATGCAGATAAAGTATTTATCATCACTTCCGGGGAAAACATGGCCATCCATGCAGGAGCGAACATTGCCATGGCGGTGGAAAACTTCAGAAACAGAGGCTACGCATCTCTGGGAGGTCTGATCCTGAACCGGCGGAATGTGCCAAGAGAAGAAGAAAAAGTCCGGGAGCTGGCAGAGGATTTTCACACCCAGGTAGTAGGAACTCTTTCCAGAAGTAACCTGGTGCTGGAGGCAGAGGAACAGGGAAAAACGCTTCTGGAAGCTTACCCGGAAAGTGAGATGGCAGGAGAATACCGGGCACTGGCAGAGCAGATCCTGAATGCATGCAGGGAGGATGGCACATGTTAAAAAGAGTTGGCGATCGGGAGTTTCCGGGAAAAACAGAAGTATTTATAAAAGAAGCTTCTTTTCCGGTGCCCTTTCAGCCGGGGCTGGAATTTAATTCCCCGGCCCACGGAAACTGGAATATCGTACATACGGGAATGCTGGTCCCGGAAGCACAGCAGATCTATGTCTGTGCGGACAATTGCATGCGTGGTGTTGTTCTGACTGCGGCGGAAATGAATGCGGCAGACCGTTTTTCCTTTGTGATCGTGGAGGAAAAAGATCTTCTTGGAGGAAACCTGGAGGATGTGACCATCGAAGGGGTAACGGACGTTCTGAACCGCCTGGATAAGAAACCAAAAGCAGTGCTGCTTTTTACGGTATGTCTTCACCATTTTCTGGGAAGCGATCTGGACCGGATCTACGGAGAATTGGAAAAAAGATTTCCGGAGATCTTTTTTATGCGGTGTTTCATGGATCCTATCATGCAGAAAACAGGCCCCACGCCAGATCAGAAACTGCGCTTGGCCATGTATGATGCCGTGCCGGAGAGAGAGGCAGATCCTCGCTGTGTCACAGTTCTGGGCAGTGACTTTGCGCTGGATGAAGGTGCGGATATCTGTCGGCTCCTGAAGAAAAACGGAATCCGCTTCCGTGAAACACCGGCCTGTGAAACCTGGGAAGATTATCAGAAACTGGGAGAAGGAAGCCTGATCCTGAACTGTTATCCGGCTGGAAAATTCGGGACAGAAAAGCAGGCCAGGAGACTTGGAAGACCGTTTTTGTATCTGCCGGGAAGTTTTGATTATGAGGAGATACAGGAACAGGAAGAGAAGCTGCTGGGAATGTTGGAACAGCAAAACAACAGGAAAACAGGGGAAATCAAGGGCCTGGATATCGAAAAAGAGATCCGGGAATGTGAGGAGGCTCTTTCCTATGCACACCAGATCATCGGTGACACGCCCATAGCTGTGGATTATCTTTTTCATCCAAGGCCACTGGGACTTACAAAGCTTCTCCTTACTCATGAATTTCAGGTACAGTCCGTTTTTCTGGACAGTATCAGCCCGGAAGAAAAAGAGGTATTTTTCTGGCTGAAGGAGAATTATCCGGAGTTGAAACTAATCTCCACCGTCCGTCCGGAGATGCGGGTGCGTACGCGGAAGCAGCCTGGAAAAATCCTTGCCATCGGCCAGAAAGCAGCCTGGTTTACCGGAAGCCGGAATTTTGTCAATATGGTACAGGGCGGCGGGCTCTGGGGATTCGACGGAATCAGACATACCGCGCAGCTGATGGTGGAAGCATTTCATGAAGAAAAAGATCCGGAAGATCTGATCGTTCGAAAAGGATGGGGGTGCGAAAGCTGCATATGAGACAGGCATATCGAATTATACCGATTTATACGGCAGACGTGTCCGGTGTCTGTTCCGCTTTGTATGAGCTTGGAGGAATGACGGTGATGCATGATCCTTCTGGTTGTAATTCTACCTATAATACCCACGATGAGATCCGTTGGTATGACCAGGACAGCCTGATTTTTATCTCAGGCCTTACGGATATCGATGCGATCATGGGAAATGATGAGAAATTTCTCCGGGATATCGAAGATGTGGCGGAGGAACTGAAACCGAAATTTATTGCTCTTGCAAGTTCCCCGATTCCCTTTATGAACGGAACAGATTTTCCTGGACTTGCCCGTGCACTTACGGCCGAGACAGGGATTCCGGCGTTTTCGGTTCCAACCAGTGGTATGCATGATTATGTGTATGGAGCAGGGCTGGCACTCTCTGAGATTGCCAGACATTTTACCGGCGCTGCAGAGAAGAGAAAACGGAAATTAAATCTTCTTGGAGTAACACCCCTGGATTTTGGCCCCCAGCCGATGGTAGATGCCATGAAAAGACGTCTGGAAGAACGAGGCTGGGAGATCCTTTCCACCTGGGCTATGGGCGATACGCTGGAAGAACTTGGGCGTACCGGTGAGGCGGAGGTAAACCTTGTGGTATCTTCCGTGGGAATCCCGGCTGCCAATGTTCTGAGAGAGAAATTTGGGACACCATTTCTTGTGGGAACTCCGGTGGAAGGCTATGAGGGAGAGATTTCGGACGCACTTGAGAAGGCAGCGGAGAGCCCTTGCGAAGCGTTTGAGGATGAAAAAGAAAACTCCGCGGAAAAAAGTGGAGCGCAGATTTCAGGTGAACAGGAAGAGTTGTGGAAAGTAACTCCGGATCAGGTGATCTATCTGAGAAAAAAAGACAGCCCATTGTCAGGATTTATCCCCACTCCGGACATCACCCTCATCGGTGAACCGGTTACCATGGGCTCTCTGGCAGCTGTCATAGAGCAGAAATATAGAAAAAAAGTTCAGCTTCTCTGCCCTCTGGAGATCACAGAGGGACTCCTCCGCCAGGAAGATGAAGTCATCTGCGGTGAAGAAGCCATGGAAGAAAAACTGAAAACTGCCAGAATCATCGTGGCAGATCCCCTCTACCGCCCAATCTGCCCGGAAAGTGCCACTTTTTATGAGATGCCGCATATTGCATTCTCCGGAAGAATCTATCTCAAAAATTTGTATAATTTCAGAAAAACCACATAAACTATAAGAAACCGGAAAGGCGTTGCAGAAATATGCAGCGCCTTTTTATGGCGGTAAAACTGGTGAACGGATCTTATATGGAGGGATTTTTATGTGGGGATTTCTGTCGGCGCTGATCTCGGGCGCACTGATGAGCATTCAGGGAGTATTTAACACAAATGTAACAAAACAGACAAGTCTGTGGGTTTCCACCGGATGGGTGCAGTTTTCCGCATTTCTGGTCTGTGTGGCTGCATGGCTTTTTACAGGTAGGGAAAGTATCGGTGCACTGTGGCAGGTGGAGAATAAATATACGCTGCTTGGAGGCGTGATCGGTGCGTTCATTACCATTACCGTGATCCAGAGTATGGGCAGTTTGGGGCCAGCGCGGTCAGTTATGCTCATTGTGATCTCCCAGCTTGCAGTGGCTTATCTCATAGAACTGATGGGACTTTTTGGAGTGGAAAGAGCGGATTTTCAGTGGAGAAAGCTGTTTGGAATGCTGATCTGCATTGCAGGCGTGGTCATTTTCAAATGGAAATAGAAATAAAAGTATTGTAATATTTGTAATACTTCGTTAAAATAAGGTATGGTTTTGTATGAGTAACGGGGCACCTGCCATCACATCGGCAAAAAGGAGTGAACCCCTGACCCATGAAAATAAAATCACATATCAGAAGTGTTCAGCTTATTTTTTCCATATTTATGTTTCTGATCTTTGCAGGACTGACAGGTTGTAAGGATGATGGAGCAGAGTTTCTGGAAAAAGAACTGGTGCAGGAAGAAAGTACAGAAACATCCGGAGTGGATTTGGAACAAGAAGATCCTACGGACGCGGAAAGTGGAGTATCTGAGAAGAAGTCTGAGGAGAAGCAAGTGGATACAGTACAGGAAACGGCAGCTGCGAAACAGCAGCCGGAGATCTCAGAGATTCCAGAAACGATCTACGTAGACATCTGCGGAGCAGTAACCAGCCCCGGAGTCTATGAACTTCCATACGGCAGCCGTGTTTTTCAGGCTATTGAGAAAGCCGGTGGATATCTTCCGGAAGCTGCGGCAAGTTATCTCAACCGTGCGAAGGGACTTTCTGACGGACAGCAGATCTATGTGCCTACCCAGGCGGAAGTGGACAGCCAGATGATCCAGGTTACTGAGGATGGACAGGAAGCCACATCAGAAACTGCCCCCGAGAATAACAACGAAGAGGGATCTGCCGGAGAAAATACCGGTACAGACCAGAAGATCAATCTGAACACCGCTGATGTATCCCAGCTTACCACTCTCACAGGTGTAGGGGAGTCCAAGGCCCTGGCGATCATCGCTTACAGGGAAGAGAACGGCCCTTTTACTTCCATAGAAGACATTATGAACGTGCCTGGTATCAAGGAAGGAACCTATGAGAAGATAAAGGATAAAATAGCAATAAAGTAAGGAGCGTTAAATGAGCAGGAAAGTATTGGTAGTAGATGATGAGAAACTGATTGTCAAGGGACTTCGTTTCAGTCTGGAGCAGGATGGAATGGAAGTGGACTGTGCCTATGACGGAGAGGAAGCTCTGGAAAAAGCCAAGGCAGGAGAGTACGATATAATTCTTCTGGACCTGATGCTTCCAAAGATGGATGGTCTTGAGGTATGCCAGCAGATCCGTGAATTTTCCAATGTCCCGATTATCATGCTTACAGCAAAAGGTGAGGATATGGATAAGATTCTGGGCCTGGAATACGGAGCAGACGATTATGTGACCAAACCGTTTAATATTCTGGAAGTCAAGGCCCGTATCAAGGCGATCATCCGCCGTGCAGGCAGCAACCAGAACAAACAGGAGAAAGCCAAGAACGTGGAAGTCGGAGAACTGAAGCTGGACTGCGAAGGACGCCGTGTATTTATTTCCGGAAAGGAAATCAATCTTACAGCCAAGGAGTTTGATGTACTGGAACTTCTGGTATTCAACCCGAACAAGGTATACAGCAGAGAAAATCTTCTGAATATCGTATGGGGATATGAGTATCCGGGAGATGTCCGTACAGTAGACGTACATATCCGTCGTTTAAGAGAAAAGATTGAGGCCAATCCCAGTGAGCCGAAATATGTACACACCAAATGGGGTGTGGGCTACTATTTCCAGGCATAAGCTGTGAAGATCAAAAAAAGCGGCAAGTTTTTTAAAAGTCTCCGCTTTCGTATTCTGATCATCCTGATCATACTGGGAATCGTACCAAGTGTCATTGTAACGGAAATGGTCATTGCCAACTATGAAGACCGTGCCATTGCCAACCGTGTGCAGAGCATGGAAAATATCTGTGACATCATGTGCGACCTGCTTATCAAAGAGAATTATCTGAATGACTCCAGCTCGCAGACAGTAAACAGCAAGCTGGAGTTGTTGTCTAATATCTATGGAGGAAGAATTCTCATTGTAGACAGGGATTTCAGGATTATTAAGGATACCTATGGCGTGGATGAGGGAAAAACTCTGGTATCCCAGAAAGTAGTAAACTGTTTTAAAGGGGAAGATGCCTACCGTTATGATTCCGACAGCCAGAAGCTGATCCTGGCTGTTCCGGTAAAAAGCCCGGAAGTAAATCAGGTGCAGGGTGCCATGATGATTATGGCTTCTTCCAGTGAAGTGACGTCAACCATTCGGGAACTGGAACAGAAAGGAATCCTGATTATTGGAATTATTGTAGTTCTGGCCATATTCCTGGGATATATTCTTTCCACAGTACTGGTAAAACCTTTTGCCAGGGTAACAAAAGCCATCGAAGATCTGACAGACGGATATCAGAACGAAGAAATTTCCGTACCGGATTATACAGAGACAGCGCTGATTACGGATGCATTTAATAAGATGCTTTCCAGAATGAAAACCTTGGATGAATCCAGACAGGAGTTTGTATCCAACGTGTCTCATGAGCTGAAAACACCGATGACTTCCATGAAAGTTCTGGCAGATTCCCTTGTAGGACAGCAGGGAGTTCCGGAGGAACTGTATCAGGAATTCCTTTCGGATATTACAGAAGAGATTGACAGAGAGAACAAGATTATCACAGATCTGCTCTCCCTTGTGAAAATGGACAAAAAGGCAGCAGATATGAATATTACCAATATGAATATCAATGAACTGCTGGAAAATATCCTGAAACGGCTTCGGCCGATTGCAGATCAGAGAAGCATTTCCCTGATTCTGGATTCCTTCCGCCCGGTCAATGCAGATGTGGACGAAGTGAAGTTTACGCTTGCCATCAGCAATCTGGTGGAGAACGGAATCAAATATAACGTAGATGAAGGCTGGGTTCGTGTAACACTGGATGCGGATCACAAAGATTTCTTTGTAACCGTTGAAGATTCCGGACTTGGAATTCCTGAAGAATCTATTGAACGGATTTTTGAGCGTTTTTACCGTGTAGACAAATCCCATTCCAGGGAAATCGGAGGAACCGGTCTTGGGCTTGCCATTACCAGAAGTTCCATAGCCATGCATCACGGTATCATAAAAGTATCCAGCAAAGAAGGAGAGGGAACCACATTTACCGTGAAGATTCCTCTGTCCTATATTCCGTCCTAGGAGGTACAGCATGAAAAAAACGATAAAGATTATCTGCGTGACTGCTGCCTGTATCTTTCTTGGGCTGATTGCCTACATCAGTTTTGCGGGAAGAAAAGAGAAAAATGCAGAACAGCAGTACAGCTTTTACTATATCAACAGTGAAGAAACAAAACTGAAAGAAGAAAAATATACACCGGAAAAAGAAACTGCGGAAGTAATGCTCAGGGATTTTTCGGAGAGCCTGAACAACCGTGAAACAAGGGAAGACGGAATTTCACTGTTTCCGGAAGGGGTAAAAATTTCTTCCTATTTTATTAAGGATGGGATTCTGCGACTGGAATTTAACGATGCCTACAGTAAGATGTCCCGCACAAGGGAACTTCTGGTCCGTACCGGTGTGGTGAAGATTTTCATCCAGATTCCGGGAATTGATTCTGTGGAAATCTATGTGGGAAAAAAGCCTCTCACGAATTTCAAAGGAGAAGAAGTCGGAGCCATGAACAGTGATACTTTTGTGGAGTTTTCCGGATCTGACGGGGACGTCTACAGCTATGACACTTTTACCCTGTATTTTACAAATAAGAACGGTGACAAGCTGGTAGAAGAACAGAGAAGTGTCCGTTACAGGCGGAATCTTCCAAAGGCAACCGTAGTACTGGAACAGCTGGCAAGGGGACCTCTGGAAAAAGATCATTATCCGACCATTCCGGAAAATTCCGAAGTGCTTTCTCTCACAAAAGCCAACGGAATCTGCTATGTAGATTACAATTCTGTATTTCAGGACTATGCGTTAAATGTTTCCGAACAGATTCCGATTTATTCTGTTGTAAATACACTGATTGCGGCAACGGATGTGGATAAAGTGGAGATTTCCATTGAGGGAAACAAAGAAGTCACTTTTGGCCAGAATATGCAGCTTTATAAGTTCTATGAATGGAATGACAGTCTGTTGGCCAGCACAAAAGCCAAAAAAGAACAAAACTGAATCATAATAAAATATCTACATAAACGGGAGAACATGTATGACAAAACGGCCATTATGTTTTCTGTGTTTTCTCATGGTGCTTGGTTTAGGTATTATGAATTTTGCGGGGATTCCTCTTCTTGGGGGGAATCCCCTTCCTGTAACCGTACAGGACTGGATCGAAGCACATCCTGGCTCTGTGATCTGCGGGGAGGTGGAGCAGTATGAAAACACAGAATTCTCCCAGTCTGTTTATCTGAAAAAAACATATCTGATTTATCAGTCAAAAAAATTTTCCATTGAAAATGTAAGAGTATTTTTGAAAAAAGAAGAAGACCTGAAACCGGGAATGAAAATTCTGGTAAAAGGAACCTTAAAAAGAGTGGAGGAACCCTCAAATCCCGGTGGCTTTGACAGTCAGCATTACTATGCCTGCCGTCATATCTATTATTTTATGAAGAAAGCTGTGGTCCGGAAAAAAACAGAATCTTATTCCGGATACAGACAGCAGCTTTTTAAGGTAAAAGAAAAATGCAGGCAGATTCTTACGGAATCGGCAGGAGAAGACGCGTCACTTTTCTGCGCGATGGTGCTTGGGGACAAACAGGATCTGGATCCGGAAATGCGGATGCGATATCAGCTGGTCGGGATTGTACATATTCTTGCCATCAGCGGGCTTCACATCAGCATTCTGGGAATGGGGCTTTATAACCTTCTGAAAAAAATTGGCCTTGGTATCTGGCCTGCCGGAATTTTTTCGCTGGGAGTGATGCTGCAGTACGGGATCATGACCGGAGGGAGCGTTTCTACCATGCGTGCAGTGACAATGTTTCTTATTGCCATGGGTGCCAGGATCACCGGCCGGATTTATGACATGATGACTGCGCTTTCGGTAACAGCCATGATGATTCTTCTGGAATCCCCGGCGTATCTTCTGGACAGCGGTTTTCTTCTGTCCTTTGGCTGCGTTCTTGGGATCGGTACTGCAGCAGAAAAAATCTGTGCCCTTGCAGGAGCAGAGAAAAAATGGATGAAGGCACTGGTAAGTTCCATAGCCCTTCAGCTGGTGACATTGCCTGTGATGCTGAAATTTTTTGGAGAAGTATCCCTTGCCGGATTTTTTCTGAATCTTCTGGTGCTTCCAAGTGTGGGCTTTGTGCTGATGGGAGGAATGGCGGCACTGTTGCTTGGAATTTTCAGTATTTCTGCTGCAAAACTGGTAATTTTGCCGGCAAGAGGATTGCTGCTTTTTTATGAATATCTCTGCAGCCTTGCAGGAAAATTAAGGTGGAGCACCTGGATCGGAGGGGAACCGGAAATCTGGCAGATTCTGGTGTATTATGTAATTTTAATTACAGTCCTGTTTATAGGACAGTATGTAAAAATACAGATTCGGAAAGAAAAAGAGAGCAGCCAGAGAAAGGAAATATCCGGAGAACAGGAAAAGGCTGTTCGTTGGAAACTGTGCACCTTGCGTATGGTATCAGGCGCTTTGCTGATAGCAGGAATTCTGATTCTTGGGTTTCATCCTGCCGGAGATCTGAAAGTGACCTGCCTGGATGTGGGGCAGGGAGATGGCATCCTTGTGGAGACTCCGGATAATCACCATTTTCTTATTGACGGAGGAAGCAGCAGCCAGTCGGACCTTGGAAGATACTGCCTTCTGCCGGCTCTGAAAAGTCAGGGGATTTCTTATCTGGACGGGATTTTTGTTTCCCATACAGACAAGGATCATATCAGTGGTGTGAAGGAACTTCTGGAATATATGGGAAATGGCCTGACAACGATCCGGGCAGGTTATCTGGTGCTTCCTTCCTGGGAAGAAAGGCCGGAAGCCTGGGAGGAACTCTCGGATGCGGCACAAAAAGCCGGAATAAAAGTTGTGACAGGAAAAAAGGGAGATGAGCTGCATTGTGGTCTGGTATCTTTTTCCATCTTGTGGCCGGAGAAAAACGCCACAGGAAAAGATGTGAATGAGGAGGCAATGGTGATGGAACTCTCGTTTGGAGAATTTCAGATGCTTTTTACCGGGGATATCGGAGCAGACACGGAGAAAAAGCTTCTGGCATCCGGGAATCTTACCGATGTGGACTGCCTGAAAGTGGGACATCATGGTTCCCGTTATTCTACCACGGAAGCGTTTCTTGAAAAAATAAAGCCGGAACTGGCGATCATTTCCTGTTCTTCCACCAACACTTACGGGCATCCGTCGCCGGAAACCGTAGAGCGTCTGGAAGAGGCCGGAAGCCAGGTAGAATATACCATGAAAAACGGTGCCATTACCGTGGAAACCGATGGAAAAAAGCTTAAAATCCACAGGTTCCGGAAGTAGCAAAAAAATTTTTCCAAAACCGAAAAAAACAGGTGACTTTTGCAAACACTTGTTGTAGAATAGACAGGGTTTGTGCGAAAACGAAATATTGAAAACAGGCAACACAAGATAAGGAGTTTTTATTTATGAAATATGACGTACTGATCGTAGGAGCAGGTCCTGGAGGAATTTTTGCGGCCTATGAGCTGATGAATAATGATCCGGAGAAAAAGATCGCGGTTTTTGAAGCTGGCCATCCTCTGGAAAAAAGAAAATGTCCCATTGACGGAAAGAAAGTAAAATCCTGTATCCACTGTAAAACATGTGCGATCATGAAAGGATTTGGCGGTGCAGGCGCTTTCTCCGATGGAAAATATAATATCACCAATCAGTTTGGCGGAACGCTGTATCAGCATATTGGCAAGGATACAGCCACAGAACTGATGGAATATGTAGATAAACTGAATCTGATGCATGGTGGAGAGGGAACCAAGCTTTATTCCACCACAAACAGTGAGATCCGTAAGCTATGTCTTCAGAACGGCCTGCATCTTCTGGATGCATCTGTCCGCCACCTGGGAACGGATATCAACTATGTAGTACTTCAGAATCTCTATGAAAAGATGAAAGCCCATGTAGATTTCTATTTTGACGCGTCCGTTGACAAAGTGGAGAAAACAGAAGACGGCTATGCAGTTGTTGTAGGTGATGAGCGTTACGAGGGAACTTACTGCATCATCTCCGCGGGACGAAGCGGAAGTAAATGGATGGAGACTGTATGTACAGATCTTAAGATCCCCACACTTTCCAACCGTGTGGATATCGGTGTCCGTGTGGAGCTTCCGGCAGAGGTGTTCAGCCGTCTGACCGATGAGCTTTACGAGAGCAAGATCGTTTACAGAACCGAGAAGTTTGAGGATATGGTCCGTACTTTCTGTATGAACCCGAGAGGTGTTGTTGTTAATGAGAACACCAACGGAATCATCACAGTAAACGGCCACAGCTATGAAGATCCTGCAAAACACACCAACAATACAAACTTCGCCCTTCTGGTATCCAAACATTTCTCAGAGCCGTTCCATGACAGCAACGGATACGGTGAGAGCATCGCAAGACTTTCCAATATGCTTGGCGGTGGTGTTATGGTACAGCGTTTCGGAGATCTGATCCGCGGAAGACGAAGCACAAAAGCACGTATTGAGGAGAGCTTCGTAACACCGACTCTTTCCGCAACACCGGGAGACTTAAGCCTTGTTATGCCGAAGCGTATCCTGGACGGTATCATCGAGATGATCTATGCCCTGGATAAGATCGCACCGGGAACAGCAGATGACGATACTCTGCTTTATGGTGTGGAGGTTAAATTCTACAACATGGAAGTTGAGATCGATGAGAATCTGGAAACCTGCCACAAAGGACTCTTTGTTATCGGAGACTGCAGCGGTGTGACACATTCTCTTTCCCATGCATCTGCCAGCGGAATCTATGTAGCCAGATACCTGGAGCAGGAGTACTTCAATAAATAATATGATCGGCCCTTTTCTGCTGTCACAGTGATGGCGGAGAAGGGCTGCTTTTTATGTAGCAGGAAATCTCTATGCTATTGTAGGAAATCATTATGCTATAAATAAAAAACATAAATCATATAAAATCATGAAAAATATGCATGAATATTAAAATAAGTATGCTGAAAATAACTGACAGATACAGGGAGAAAACCCTGAATCGTCCGACAGCAATCTTGACAATTTTGTGATTTTGTGGTAAAAAATAGATAACCAGGTAAAATCGAATATGTACAAATGTTATAGCAATAAGGTTACATCCAGTCGGATGTGCAAAAGAGAATCCGGTGAGAATCCGGAACGATACCGTCACTGTGAACGGGGAGCTGTTTTCGAAACCACTGGGAAACCGGGAAGGGAAAGCAGCGTGGAACCAAGTCAGGAGAACTGCCTTATTGTGAGATCCAGGATTCGCGGTCTACGAATCTGTATTCTCAATAACAATACAGAACTTCTTTTTATGTGTATTGCGAGAGAATCGTGTGTGAGCAGGCGGCCGCAGAAAGCAGCCGTTTTTTTGTACATATCAGTATTCTGGAAATACATGAAAAGAGGACGATAAGAAATGAAAAGAAAAACAATGTTAGCTCTGATGCTCGCAGTTTCCATGACATGCTCTATGGGTGCAGCTACAACAGCAATGGCAGCAGATGATTCCGCTACAGAAGAGAGCGCAGATGAGAGTACAGAGGCTGCTGATACTACAGAGGCTTCTGATGAAGATCAGAAAGCAGCCGATAATGTAGCAGCTCTGATCGACAAGATCTATGTTCAGGAGAGAACTGACACAACAGATGAGGACTGCAAGGCAGCCAAAGAAGCATGGGACGCTCTGACAGACGCTCAGAAAGAGCTGGTAGAGGGTGAGAACGCTGATCCGGATTACTTCGGACGTGACACAGGAGATGCTTCCAAAGACGATCCGCGTAACCAGGATGAGATCGGTGAGAATGAGCTTCTTGTTGTAAGCTTTGGTACTTCTTTCAATGACAGCCGTGCCGAGGATATCAAGGGAATCGAGGATGCTCTTGCAGCAGCATATCCGGACTGGTCCGTAAGAAGAGCTTTTACAGCACAGATCATCATCAACCATGTAGAGGCAAGAGATGAGGAGAACATCGACAACATGCAGCAGGCACTTGACCGTGCAGTAGCAAACGGTGTTAAGAACCTGGTTGTACAGCCTACACATCTGATGCATGGCGCTGAGTACGATGAGATGACAGAAGCCATCAACGAGTATAAAGATAAATTTGAGTCTGTAGCTATCGCAGAGCCAATGCTTGGTGAGGTTGGAGACGATGCAACAGTGATCAACGACGACAAGAAAGCCGTTGCTCAGGCAATCACAGATGAGGCTTGCAAAGAAGCAGGATTTGACAGCATGGATGCAGCAGCTGAGGCTGGTACAGCATTCGTATTCATGGGACATGGAACATCCCATACAGCTAACGTTACATACGATCAGATGCAGACACAGATGGAAGATCTTGGATTCAAGAATGCATTCATCGGTACTGTAGAGGGTGAGCCGGAAGATACAGCCTGCGACAAGGTTATCGAGAAAGTAAAAGAAGCAGGATACAAGAATGTTGTTCTTCGTCCGCTGATGGTTGTTGCCGGAGACCATGCAAACAACGATATGGCCGGTGATGATGAGGATTCCTGGAAGAGCCAGTTTGTAGCATCCGGAGACTTCGAGAATGTTGATACACAGATCGCAGGTCTTGGACGTATCGAGGCAGTTGAGCAGCTTTATGTAGATCATACAAAAGCAGCTATTGACTCCATCGGAAGCACAGATGAGTCTGCAGATTCTGACGCAGCAGCAGATACAGAGGCTGATTCCGCTGAGGATTCCGCAGAATAATAAATATGAAATGATCTGAGTGATCTCAGATACCTATAAGAAATCCATGTAACTGCCCGGAAAGATCAGGAAGACTGTCTTCCGGGCAGATTGCTGTATCTATGGAAGGGAGAAGATTATTATGAAAAAACGTTATGTAAACTTAATCCTTGCAATGGTAAGTGCATCAGCCATGGTGCTTGGTTCCGTGCCTGCAATGGCTGCAACCGATTCCGCAAAGACAGAATCAGAAGAAACTGATTCCAAAGAGGACGCGAAAACTTCCGATGAGAAAGATGCGGACGCGGCCGAGACAGATACACTGGAAGATGGTGTTTATACAGCAGAGTTTGATACAGACAGCAGTATGTTCCATGTAAATGAGGCCAATGACAAAAAAGGAGAGCTTACGGTCAAAGATGGCAAGATGACCATCCATGTAAGCCTGGTTTCCAAGAAGATCGTAAATCTGTTTGCAGGAACTGCAGAAGATGCACAGAAGGATGGAGCCGAGATCATTGAACCTACCACAGATACAGTAAAATACAGCGACGGTTATACAGAGGAAGTTTACGGGTTTGATATCCCGGTACCTGCCATTGGTGAGGAATTTGATGTGGCACTTCTGGGAGAAAAAGGTAAATGGTATGACCATAAAGTCAGCGTCAAAGATCCTGTAAAGACAGGTGATGTGGAAGAAACAACTGATGATACAGACAAAAAAGAAGACTCCTCCGACAAGGAGAACGCAGAAAAAGCAGATGCTTCCAAAGATGAGAAAACTTCCGATGACAAGAAATCTGAGGGAAAAAAGCTGGAAGATCTGAAACTGGAAGATGGAACTTATGAGTTCGATGTAACCCTCACAGGCGGAACCGGAAGAGCAACGGTAGAATCTCCGGCCAAAGTAGAGATCAAAGACAAAGAAGCTACAGCAACCATCATCTGGAGCAGCCCGAATTATGATTACATGATCGTGGACGGCGAAAAATATGAGCCGGTGAACAAAGACGGAAACTCCACATTTGAGATCCCGGTGACTGTTTTTGACACAGAGATGGAAGTGACTGCAGATACCGTAGCCATGAGTACTCCTCACGAGATCGACTACACCTTGAACTTTGATTCTTCAAGCATGAAAAAGGCAGAAAAATGAAAAAAATAATTTCATACATATTTCTGACATTGACGCTTGTGCTGGGCTGTGCGTTTGCCGTGCAGGCTGCAGAGACAGAACATAAGCCTGCGGATATTCCAGGCCTCACTTTCGACCACAGCATGGAACTTTCCTATGCCAAGGAATTCAATGTGGATTACTACAACGATGGCTATACACTGATCACTATCGATCAGGAAGGGCAGTTTCTTGTAGTTCCCGAGGGAAAAGAAGCGCCGGAGGGACTGGACTCTGACATTGCGGTCCTAAAACAGCCGTTAAATAACATTTATCTGGTTGCAACCTCAGCCATGGATCTTTTCCGGGCCATTGACGGGATCGACAGTATCAAGCTTTCCGGAACCAAGGAAGATGGATGGTATATCCAGGAAGCCAAAGACGCCATGGAGCAGAAAAAGATGATCTATGCCGGCAAGTACAGTGCGCCGGATTATGAGCTGATTCTGAACGAAGGCTGTGACCTTGCCATTGAATCCACCATGATCCATCACAATCCGGAAGTCCAGGAGAAACTGGAACAGTTCGGGATCCCTGTAATGGTGGAACGTTCCAGCTATGAAAGCCATCCCCTTGGAAGAACTGAGTGGATGAAACTTTACGCAGTCCTTCTTGGAAAAGAAGATGTGGCAGAAAAAGTTTTCAAAGAGCAGACAGACAAACTGGATAACGTGCTTACAGCAGATAAAACAGATAAGACCGTAGCGTTCTTTTATATCAACTCCGTAGGCGCGGTAAATGTAAGAAAAAGCGGCGACTATGTTTCAGAGATGATCTCCCTTGCAGGTGGAAATTACGTTCCGGAAGATACGGGAGAGAGTGACAATGCCCTTTCCACCATGAACATGCAGATGGAAGAATTCTATGCCAAGGCAAAAGATGCGGATTATATCATCTACAACAGTACCATTGACGGAGAGCTTCAGACCATCGATGAACTTCTTTCCAAAAGCGAGCTCCTTGCGGATTTCAAGGCAGTGAAGAACGGAAATGTCTGGTGCACAGGCAAAAACCTTTTCCAGGAGACCACAGGGCTTGGAACTATGATCGAGGATATCCATACCATGCTGACCACGGATGATGATTCCCTGGATAACCTGACTTACATGCATAAACTGAAATAAACGAAAATACGGCTTTACACGAATTACACCACAGAAGAGGAGTGTACCAGAAAAAATGAATGACAGAAAACGCGCGGTCCGATATGGGATCTCTTTTGTGATCCTTGCGGTACTTTTGATCTTTTTATTTATATGGAATGTAAATTCCGGAAGTATCCACCTCTCTGTGAAGGAGATCCTGAATATCATATTCCGGCATCAGGGAGATGAAACTTCTTATAATATCGTCTGGGAGATCCGTCTTCCCAGGATACTGGCAGTTATCATCCTTGGCGGAGCACTTTCTGTTTCCGGATTTTTGCTGCAGACCTTTTTTAACAACCCTATCGCGGGACCCTTTGTACTGGGAATCTCTTCCGGTGCCAAGCTGATCGTGGCACTTCTGATGATCTTTTTTTTAAGCAGATCGGTGTCCATCGGTTCCGGTGCCATGATCCTGGCTGCTTTTGCCGGTTCCATGATCTCCATGGGCTTTGTGCTTCTTGTGGCAAAAAAAGTCCACAACATGTCCATGCTGGTCATCAGTGGTGTTATGATCGGTTATATCTGCTCGGCCATCACGGACTTTGTGGTAACTTTTGCAGATGATTCCAATATTGTGAATCTTCACAACTGGTCACTGGGAAGTTTCTCCGGCATGACCTGGGGCAATGTACGGACTATGGCTGTGGTGGTATTTCTTACTATGGTGATTGTATTTTTTATGTCAAAACCCATCAGCGCCTATCAGCTGGGCGAGACTTACGCACAGAATATGGGAGTCAATATCAAAGTGTTCCGGATCCTTCTGATCCTGCTTTCCAGTATTCTTTCCGCCTGTGTGACCGCATTTGCAGGCCCGATCTCCTTTGTGGGAATCGCCGTGCCCCATATTGCAAAAAGTCTCTTAAAGACCGCAAAGCCGCTGCTTGTGATCCCGGCCTGTTTCCTGGGCGGTGCGGTGTTCTGTCTGTTCTGTGACCTGATCGCAAGAACCGTATTTGCGCCGACGGAGCTGAGCATCAGTTCTGTGACGGCAGTTTTCGGAGCACCGGTAGTTATCTATATCATGATTCGCAGACAGCAGAGGATATAAACCATGAAATCATATTTTTTTTATACCGATCAGCTGACCGTAGGGTATGACGGAAAACCGCTGATCAAAGAGATCAATATTCAGCTGAATAAAGGAGAAATCCTCACACTGATCGGTCCCAACGGCGCCGGAAAATCCACAATCCTGAAGAGTATCACAAGACAGCTTTCCCTGATCAGTGGAACCGTATATCTGGAACAGGAACAGATGAGCCGCATGACAAACAAAGAAGTTTCCAGGAAGCTGGCTGTAGTGCTTACTGAGCGCATGCGTCCGGAACTTATGACCTGTGAGGATGTGGTATCCACCGGACGTTATCCGTACACAGGAACTCTGGGAATTCTTTCCCCGGAGGATAAGGAAAAAGTGAGAAATGCCATGGAGATGGTTCATGCCTGGGATCTGAAAGACCGGGATTTCACAGCCATCAGTGACGGACAGCGTCAGCGTATCCTTCTGGCACGTGCCATCTGTCAGGAACCGGAGATTATCATTCTGGATGAACCGACCTCCTTCCTGGATATCCGCCACAAACTGGAGCTTCTTGCTATCCTGAAAAAGATGGTGCTGGAAAAACAGATGACTGTAATCATGTCCCTCCATGAGCTGGATCTTGCCCAGAAGATTTCCGACCAGGTGATCTGTGTGCATGGAGACCACATTGAAAAATACGGAGCGCCGGAAGAGATTTTTACCTCAGATTATATCCGCAGACTTTATGGAATTACCCGTGGAAGCTACAACGCAGAGTTCGGCTGCGTGGAAATGGAACCACCGGCAGGGGAACCCCAGGTGTTTGTAATTGGCGGAAACGGAAGCGGAATCCCGGTGTACCGGAAACTACAGCGCCAGGGAATCCCCTTTGCAACGGGAATTCTTCATACCAATGACGCAGATTATCAGGTAGCAAAAGAGCTGGCTGCAGAGACCATTACAGAGAACCCGTTTCAGTGTATTTCTGAAGAAAATTACAGAAAAGCGCTGGAGGTTATGGAAAAATGCAGGGAAGTTTACTGCCCTCTGAAGGACTTTGGCCCTGTAAATGAGAAAAACCGGGAATTAATAAAAAAAGCAGAACAGATGGGAAAATTACAGAAACTGTGAAAATATCTGTAAGAAAATAAGAGAACATAAATTACAAATTCCCATATATCTGTGCTATAATATGAAACAGAAAAAACGGCAGTCCGGAATTTATATATGGAGGGAAATTTCATGAAGAAAAGAAATCTGATTGCAGCAATTCTCTGCAGTGCATGCCTTGTGGCAGGGAGTGTAAATCCTGTATTTGCGGATGCATCAAAAGTAGTAACACTGGGTGCAGACCTCACAGATGCCCAGAAGCAGACCATGATGAAATATTTTAATGTAAGTGCGGATCAGGTACAGATTATGACCATCACCAATCAGGATGAACATAATCATCTGGATAATATCGCACCACAGTCACAGATCGGTTCCAGAACCTTAAGCTGCGCTTACGTAAAACCTACACAGTCCGGTGGAATCAAGGTTCGTACAGCCAATCTGAACTGGGTAACCGGAAATATGATTGCCAGTTCACTTTCCACATCCGGAGTAAAGAACTGTGAAGTTGTAGCGGCATGCCCGATGGAAGTATCCGGAACAGGTGCCCTCACAGGTATTCAGATGGCCTATGAAAAAGCCAGCGGACAGAAGCTGGATGAGACCAAGACCAAGCTTGCCAATGAAGAAATTGTCACAACCGGTGAGCTGGCAGACAAGGTCGGAAAAAATGAGGCAACAACTGTTGTAAATCAGTCCAAGATTGATGTCATCCAGAACAATGTACAGAATACACAGGAAATTCAGAACATTGTTGTCAATGTGGCACAGGAGAACAATGTCTCTGTAAGCCAGGAGGAGATTGACAAGATCGTATCTCTTCTGGAAAAAATTGCAGAGCAGGGGTATGATTACGACGATGTGAAGGATACACTGGAGCAGGTAGATGCCAACACCACAGGCAAGACTACCACTGACGATTCTGTGGACGGCGAGAATACAGACGAAACAGTAGACCCCAATGAAGCGACAGATGATGATGACGATATCATGAATAATGTAGATGAAAGTGCTCTTGGCGGAGATGTAATCCAGAGTTCTACAGAAGATCCGGATCTTGAAAAGGAAACCGGAGATTCCACAGACAGCAGCAGTGAGACCGGAATTCCGGAAGCTACGGACGATGGAACTTATGTCGGTGAAGACAGTACTGATGAGAGCACCGATGATACAGTTACTGTGGATGAGAGTACAGCTGATGAGTCCAGTGCAGATGAAAGCACTTCAGAAGAAACTGACCAGGATGAAACAGGAATTCCGGAAGCAACAGGGGATACAGACAGTTCTGAGGAAGCAGAAGCAGCCGGAGAAACCACATCAGCAGAAACAGACAGCACAGAAGTTGACACTTCGGTTCTTGGCGATGAGGCAAAGAACAACTATGACAGATTTGCCCTCTTTGCGAAGGGAGAATACGAAGGGGATGCAGACTCTCTTCTTGCGGCAACTGAGAATACAGAATCCACAGCCACAGTTGTGCTGGATGAGCAGACCGGAAAGAGTCTTGCAGATACCGTTGAGAAGGATTATTACGACGTTCTGAAGGACGGTGCGGCATCTTATGTGGCAGATGGAACAGAAACATATGTCAGTGCAGAGCTGAATATGATGGATCAGAAGCTGAAAAAACTGTTCGGCATTGATGCTACGGAAGAAAACACAGACGTTACCGACGAAACTACAGTTCTTCTTGCGGATGTACCGGAAGAAGACAAGCAGACGCTGTATAAGGATACCATGAAATTCCTTGCAGGTCTCTATGGAGAAAATACAGACGCCACAGAGGAGTCAGCAGCAGAATAAAAATATATCATTGCCACCAGAGAAACCGGAAAAAGACAGAGATCCGGTTTCTCTGGTGGCTTTTTTGTGTGAACGGGAAAGACAGAGATCATGAAAATTCTGTGATTTATCTTAAGGATTCGGGTAAGCACTGGAAAAATGATTTTTTCTGTGATAGAATTGACCATAAATCGGTTTTATGGAATTCATACACTGTAAACCGTTACAGGGAAATGAGAAAGGGAAAAGGTAGAATTTATGAGCCTGGCAGTAGTAACATTAAAAAAAGGCGAAGGCAGATTCCTGAAATCAGGAGGCCTCTGGGTATATGATAATGAAATCGCAACCATTATGGGAAGTTTTGTAAACGGAGATATCGTTCTGGTTCATGATTTTGACGGATATCCGATGGGAAGAGGATTTATCAACACCAATTCCAAGATTGCGGTACGTATGCTTACCAGAGATGAACATAAGGAGATCAACGAAGAGTTTTTGAGACAGCGTGTCCGTGACGCATGGGAGTACCGCAAGAAGATTGTGGATACAGGAAGCTGCCGTGTGATTTTCGGAGAAGCAGATTTTCTTCCGGGACTTGTTGTGGATAAGTTTTCCGATGTGCTGGTAGTACAGTCTCTGGCACTTGGAATTGACCGCCTTAAGGGAACCATCATTGATGCGCTGAAGGAGATTCTTGCAGAAGACGGAATTCAGATTCGTGGTGTCTATGAGCGAAGCGATGCCAAAGTCCGCCGCCAGGAAGGAATGGAGCTTACCAAGGGATTTATCGGAGAAGAGTTTCCTACCCTTGTCCAGATTGAAGAAAACGGCGTAAAATACGAAGTAGACATCAAAGACGGACAGAAAACAGGATTTTTCCTGGATCAGAAATACAACCGTCTGGCAATTCAGAGACTCTGTAAAGATGCAAAGGTTCTGGACTGCTTCACACATACCGGCTCTTTTGCCCTGAATGCGGGAATTGCAGGGGCAGCAAGTGTTCTTGGTGTGGATGCATCTGAGACTGCCGTAAATCAGGCAAGAAGAAATGCAGAACTTAATGGGCTGGAAGGAAAAGTGAAATTCCTCTGCGAGGATGTGTTTGAACTTCTTCCGGAACTTGAGGAAAAAGGTGAGAAATTTGATGTGGTAATCCTTGATCCGCCGGCATTTACCAAGTCCAGAAGTTCTGTTAAAAATGCCATAAAAGGATACCGTGAAATCAATCTCCGGGCTATGCGCCTTGTAAAAGACGGAGGTTTTCTTGCAACCTGTTCCTGTTCTCATTTCATGACCTACGAATTGTTTACACAGACAATCGGTCAGGCTGCGAAGAATGTTCACAAGAGACTGCGTCAGGTGGAATACCGCACACAGGCTCCGGATCATCCGATTCTCTGGTCAGCAGATGAGTCCTATTATCTGAAATTCTACATTTTCCAGGTATGTAATGACCGTTAGGAAATGTCCGTGAATCTCTTTGGAGAGCCTGGACAGTTACGGCGGCAGTGAAAAGGAGAAGCAGATTTTATGAGAGACAAATTCAATAAATTTATGCAGGGACGCTACGGAGTGGATGATTTTTCCAGATTTATTATGGGAGTTGCGCTGACTCTGATTATACTGACCATGGTTGTCACCATGTTTAACAGAAATGTCGGCAGTATTCTGGACTTCCTTGGAATTGCGGCGATTGTATATGCGTATTTCCGTATTTTTTCCAGAAATATTCAGCAACGTTATGCAGAAAATCAGAAATATCTTCAGATGACATCGAAGTTCCGCCTTCGTTTCAATAAAGAAAAAAATCTGATGAAACAGAGAAAAACTCACCATATCTACAGCTGTCCGGGCTGTGGACAGAAGATCCGTATCCCCAGAGGAAAAGGAAAGATTGAGATTGAATGTCCGAAGTGCCACACCAAATTTGTAAAGAGGAGCTGACATGTTCGGATATGTGACAGTTAACAAACCGGAAATTAAATTCAAAGATTTTGACATGTACCGTTCTTTTTACTGTGGGCTTTGCAGAGAACTCCGTGAGAGATATGGAATACCGGGGCAGATTTCGCTGACGTACGATATGACATTTGTTGTGCTTCTGCTCAGCGGGCTGTACGAGCCGCCTACGCAGAAAGGAACTTCCCGGTGCGTGGTTCATCCGCTGAAGCCTCAGCCGGTACGCCGCAATGAGATAACCACATACTGCGCGGATATGAATGTGATTCTTTCATATTATAAATGCATGGATGACTGGCAGGATGAGAGAAAACCTCTGCGGTATGCCTATGCCAGACTTCTGAATGCAGGCGGAAAGAAACACATGGCCGGTTATCCGGAAAAAATCCGGAAAATTCAGGATGCCCTTCTTAAGCTTTCCAGTCTCGAAAAACAGGGCGAGACAGATGTGGACCGGGTGGCAGGATGTTCCGGGCGGATTATGGAAGAGGTTTTTGCATTCCGTAAGGATGTGTGGGAAGCTTCGCTGCGGCGGATGGGATTTTATCTCGGGAAGTTCATTTATATCCTGGATGCCTATGACGACGTGGAAAAAGACGCGGAAAACGGAAATTACAATCCATTTCTTGAGAAATATAAGATGGAAGGGTTCGAGGAAGAGATACGCCGGATGCTTATGATGATGCTTTCAGAAGCTTGCAGGGAATTTGAAAAAATGCCGGTGATCCGATATGGAGATATCCTTCGAAATATTTTATATTCCGGCGTCTGGTGCCGTTTTGCGGCCATCGGGCAGAAACGCAGGGAAGAACGGGAGAAAGAGAAAAAATGTTAGATCCATACAGTGTGCTGGGAGTTCCCAGAAACGCATCTGATGATGAAATAAAAAAGGCATACCGGAAACTCAGCCGAAAGTACCATCCGGATGCCAATATTAACAATCCGAATAAGGATCAGGCTGAGGAGAAATTCAAGGAAGTGCAGCAGGCTTACGAGCAGATTATGAAAGAACGTGAGTACGGCGGCAGTGCTTCCGGAAATGGATATGGCGGCTACGGAAGTTATGGCGGTTTTGGAGGCTATGGCAGTGCAGGATCAAGTACTTACCAGGATGAGGAGAGCATGCGGAGACGTGCGGCTGCCAATTATGTACAGAGTGGCCATTATCAGGAAGCTATGAATGTGCTGAATTCTCTTGGACAGAAAAACGGCGAATGGTATTATCTGGCTGCCATGGCGAATATGGGGCTTGGGAATAATGTGACGGCTCTGGATCAGATCCGCGAGGCGGTCCGTCAGGAACCAAATAATATGCAGTACCGCATGCTTCTTCAGAGAATGGAAGGCGGCGGAGGCTGGTACCAGCAGCAACAGGATCCATTTGGAGGAATGCCCACAGCAGGGGGAGATATGTGTGATGCCTGCTGCAGAACTATGGCCTGTGCCATGTGCTGGCCGGGCGGAATTTTCTGCTGCTGATAAAATTTGCCGGTTTTGTCCGGGGATTGACAACAGCAGAGAGCATTAAATTGTTTGTGAGGTGGATCCTGCAGATCTGCTTTGCGATATAGAGTGCAGGTTTTCCTGCAGAGAAAAAGAGGAGGAAATCGTTATGAGCATAAGAATTGGTATTTTAGGCTATGGAAACCTTGGACGCGGCGTGGAGTGCGCGATCAAACACAATCCGGATACAGAGCTGGTTGCAGTATTCACCAGACGTGATCCGGAAACAGTGAAGATTCTTACAGAGACTGCCAAGGTTTATTCTGTAAAAGATGCAGAGAAAATGAAAGATGAGATTGATGTTCTGATTATCTGCGGAGGAAGTGCTACCGATCTTCCTGTTCAGACACCGGAATATGTAAAATATTTCAACGTTGTGGACAGCTTTGATACACATAAGAGAATTCCGGAGCATTTTGCAAACGTTGACAAAGCAGCAACAGAGAACGGTCATGTAGGAATTATCTCTGTAGGCTGGGATCCGGGAATGTTCTCACTGAACCGTATGTATGCAAACGCAATCCTTACAAACGGAAACGACTACACATTCTGGGGCAAAGGTGTCAGCCAGGGACATTCCGATGCAGTCCGCCGTATTAAAGGCGTAAAAGATGCAAAACAGTACACAATTCCTGTAGAAGCTGCACTGGAAGCTGTAAGAAACGGAGAAAATCCTGAGCTTACCACACGTCAGAAACATACAAGAGAGTGCTTCGTAGTTGCAGAGGAAGGTGCTGATCTTGCACGCATCGAGGAAGAGATCAAGACTATGCCGAACTACTTTGATGAGTATGACACAACGGTACACTTTATTTCCCAGGAGGAGCTGGATCGCGATCACAGCGGAATTCCGCATGGTGGTTTTGTAATCCGCAGTGGAAAAACTGGCTGGAATGATGAGAACAGCCATGTAATCGAGTACAGCCTGAAACTGGATTCTAATCCGGAGTTCACCTCTTCTGTTATCGTTGCCTATGCAAGAGCTGCATACCGCATGAATCAGGAAGGACAGAAAGGCTGCAAGACAGTATTTGATGTTGCACCTGCATATTTAAGTGCACTTGACGGAGCAGAGCTTCGCAAAAAATTCCTGTAAAAAACAGACTGTAACAGAGTTGTTACAGAAAGCAATATTTTTATAAATACTCAGATCCCCGGAATATTCAGCAGATATTTCTGATATTCCGGGGATCTTTGCGTGGATAAGAGGGTGCATGACAGGGAAAAAGCCGGAAAGAGTTGACGACAGGTAAAGAATGGTATATAATATGGACGTAAATTTGTAACAGAATTGTAAAGAATTGAATGCTTTACACATGGTTCACAGGATGGGCAGTGAAGACAACAATCAGCCGGACTTCAGAAATAGTAAATATCAATTATCTATCAAAGGAAGGTATGTATGCGAAAATTAAGCAAAAAATGGAAACTGTGGGGACTTTTTTTGATCTTGATGTTTTTTGCAGCTGGAGCGACTGTACATACAACTGCAACAGATGTACAGGCCGCAACCAAAAACGGCTTTAAAACAGAAAACGGAAAGTCCTATTATTACAAGAATGGTAAGAAAGTAAAAGGCTGGCTTACCCTCAAGGGAAAGAAGTATTATTTCAATGCCTCCACAGGTGTTCAGGTAAAAGGCTGGGCAAAAGACAGCAAAGGCAAACGTTATTTCTACAATGCCAACGGTGTAAAAGGCTATATGGCAACAGGCTGGCTTACAGACAGCAAGAAGAATACCCGGTATTTTAATACCAGCACCGGTTATATGACAACCAAATGGGCAACCATCAGCAAGAAGAAATATTATTTCTACAGCAATAACGGAGTTGCAGCCAAGAGTAAATTCCTTACAGATTCCAAGAATGTGACCAGGTATTTTACAAGTAAATGCTACATGGCAACAGGCTGGGCAACCAATACCAAAAAACAGAAACGTTACTTTGATCCGACCACAGGAGCCATGTATAAAGGCTTCAAGAAAATCGGCAGCAATACCTATTATTTCTACAGCTCAAGTGGAATTATGGCTACCGGCTGGGTGGAGAATACATCCAAGGGTTATAAATATTATTTTGACCCATCCACAGGTGTAATGGCTACCGGAACCAAGACAATCGACGGAAAACAGTACACATTCAGCAGCAGCGGAGTCCTTCAGGTCAACAATAACCCGAGTACAACGACACCGACCAGTTCACGTACAATTAAGAATTTCCTTGCAAATGCACTGAAACCGGTTGGACAGACCCTTTATGTATGGGGCGGAGGCCACAATACTTCGGATGCCACCAGAAAAGGCGTAAGTTCCAGATGGAAAGAGTGGTATGACAGCAATTCCAGCTCTTATAACTATAAGAACTATATGGATCTTACAGAAGCTACAGAACAGAAAGGCCTTGACTGCTCCGGATATGTAGGATGGTCTGTATATCAGATTATGCAGAGTAAATCCGGCGGAGTGAACTACACAACAGTTTCCGGAGATATCGGTTCCTTATATACCAGCAGAGGAATGGGAACTACAATTTCTCAGTCAAAGCTTTCAAGTTCCGGATGGAAACTGTATCCGGGAGACATCGGATACAATGACGGACATACATGGATGGTTCTTGGACAGTGTGCAGATAAGAGTGTTGTGATTCTGCACTGTACACCGAATGCAGGTGTTCAGATTTCCGGAACACCGACACCGGATGGAACATATGGAAGCCAGGCAATCAAGCTTGCAGAGCTTTACATGGCCAAATATCCGGGAGTCAGCAAATATGATTATCACGAATCAAGTGGTAACTATATCCGTAATGGTGCTTACTTCAGATGGAACAGAAGTACACTTTCCGATCCGGATGGATACCTGAACAAGACCGCAAATCAGATTCTTGCAGACCTGTTCTGATTAGGCAGGAAGAGAAGTACCCGAAGAAATTTCTATGTAATAATTAAATAAGATTAAGAGAAGGAGAACCTGTAAAATGCAGAGTTCTCCTTCTTTAATGTCAAATTCATTAATAAATGTTACAGAATTTTAAACTAAATAATAGAAAATCCTTGCAAACCAGAGAACACTGTGTTAATATATAAAAAGATTGAAACAAGATATTGCAAAAATATTACATTAATCTGCTAAAAATGAAAGAACAGCAGAAATGAGTAAACGAAGGCAGAAGATGTTTGATCTGCCGAATAATCAGAATTCAAAATCAGATTGCGAGGGTGAACAGTCATGAAGAAAAGAATATTATGTCTGACACTGGCGCTCCTCATCAGTGGAGCACAGGTAGTCAGCGTAAGTGCAACAAGAGAAGATGAGGCAGCACTTCAGCAGGAAATGGATGCAACCAATGAACAGCTGAATGCAACTTATTCCAGATTGGATGAGCTTTCCGCACAGAAGTCACAGATCGAAGGCGAGATCTCCACTCTTGATGCCAATCTTGTAAACGTGATGGTTTCGATCCAGACACTGGAGGGAGATATCTCCAATAAAGAAGCCGACATTGCATCTACACAGTCCAATCTTGAGAAAGCCAAGAATGCCAAGACCAAACAGTACGAAGCAATGAAGAAACGTATTCAGTATCTTTATGAGAAAGGTGGAGACGACGCATGGTTCCAGATGATGCTGAATGCAGAGAACCTGTCTGATCTTCTTACAAAGGCTGAGTATACACAGAAGACATATGAGCAGGACAGAAAGAGCCTTGAGAAATATTCCAACACCATCCAGCAGGTAGCTAACCTGGAAGCACAGTATACACAGGAGAAAGCGGAACTTGAGGGAATGAAGCAGGAATATGAGGCAGAATCCCAGAACCTTCAGGCACAGCTGGATGAGAAGCGTGCAACATCCGCAGATTATGACAATGAAATTGCTTATGCACAGCAGCAGGCTACAGACTATGCGAACCTTCTTGCAGAGCAGACTGCAGAGCTTCAGAGATTAGAGGCTGAGCGTATCGCCGCAGAAGAGGAAGCAAGACGTCAGGCGGAGGCTGAGGCAGCAGCAAGAGCACAGGCAGAAGCAGAAGAGGAAGCAAGACGCCAGGCAGAGCAGGAAGCACAGCAGGATGAGGCGGACGAGAGCGAAGACGTACAGTACGATGAGGACGGCGACGTGATCGAGAATGCAGATGAGGATACTGCAGAAGATGACACCGAGGATGTGGATGAAGATGCAGACAATGGTGAGAATGATGATGCGTCCGAGGATACTGAGAATACAGAGGATAATGCAGACGCAGATTACGATAACAGCACAGACGCATCTGAAGAAAGTGCAGAGGACACATCTAATGCAGAGGATACATCTTCAGACAGTGACAGTTCTTCTTACAGCAGTGGTTCCGGTTCTTCCGTTGTAGATTATGCCACACAGTTTGTCGGAAATCCGTATGTATGGGGCGGAACAAGCCTTACCAACGGTGCAGACTGCTCCGGTTTTGTACAGAGTGTATATGCCAACTTTGGTGTAAGCCTTCCGAGAACTTCCTATGAGCAGCAGAACGCAGGTACTGAGGTATCTTATGCAGATGCTCAGCCAGGAGATCTGATCTGTTACGGTGGACATGTGGCTATTTATATGGGTAACGGACAGATCGTACATGCATCCAACTCTCAGGATGGAATCAAGATCAGCAACGATGCGACATACAGAACTATCGTTTCTGTAAGACGTCTTGTATAAGGCGAACAGACAACAGAAAATAAAAGTACAGCAGCCTGGCAGCAGTTTGCCAGGCTGTTTTTTTGCGTTTACAAATGTATCGGAAAAATATGATCAAAAATATGTAAATATGATGGAAATAGTATTGACATATAATTAACAGGGTGTTATTATAATGTCAGTATAATTCCATATTGAACATAGCAAGTGCTGAGGGGATCTGACAGTCATTGATTATCAGAAGCCAGCAGAAAAGGGAATCAGGTGTGAAACCTGAGCGATCCGGTCACTGTAACGGAGGAGCGAATCTCACAGTCCATTGTACTTAGGTATGAGAAGGAGAGACAAGCCATGATCCCGGAGCCAGGAAACCTGCTTGTTATGGCGAGGTTAAACTTCCGTGTAAAGTGTAACAACCATTTCAGGGACTCCGCACCCCTGGGACGTTGTCTACTTTTTTACGAGAGTAGGCATTTTTTTATGGAATGCGCCTGTTCATATGAATTATACATGATTAAATGGCAGGCGATACTACTCCGGATACATTCGTTCCCTCCGCGCACTCATGAACGGATTATATTTCTACCCCGGGGTGGCATCGCTACCTCTTTTTTATGGGAAAATTAAGAGGATATATGATCCGGGAGGAGATAAGAATCATGGAGAAACCATATTGGGAAGGAAAAGAGTATTCCTATTTCAGTCACAAAAAATGCGAGTATTTTCCATGCCATAAAGGAGTAGATCCGGAGAATTTCAACTGCCTGTTCTGTTATTGCCCGTTGTATGCACTGGGAGATAAATGCGGCGGTAATTTCCACTTTACAGAAAGTGGGATCAAGGACTGCACGGCGTGTAAACTTCCTCACAGAAGAGAAAATTACGGATATATCACAGGGAAGTACCAGGAACTTGCGGATATGATAAGAAAACAGAGAGAAAATTCTCAGACAGATGAGAAGTGATAATAGAGAATAGAATATAACCCGAAATAATAAGCCAGCTCTGACACATGGTGACATGTGTGAGCTGGCTTTTTTACTTTATCGGGTCATCTGGTCTGCAGGAATACTTTCAACCTTGGAAGCTGGTTGTTCAGGATCAGCTGTTCCGGGAACATGGCCTGATGAACAAACTCAGCGGCATAGGTAAAATCGCCGATGTGTTCCGGGCCGTGGCTGTCGCTGGAGAGAAGCAGTGGCAGATCGTATTTTCGGCAGCAGCGAAGGATTTCGAAACAGTTTTCTCTTGTGTCACCACGATAGCCATAAGGCGCAAGAGAAGCTTCGTTGATCTCAAAGATCGTTCCGGTTTCTTTGGCGGTTCGGGCAAGAACTTCATAATTCACCGGATAGTGTGTGTTGTCACTGTGTCCGAGAATTTTGACACAAGGATTTTTCATAACATTGATAAAGGCTTCGGTGTTTTCGTCCCTGGTGCCGGGGTGGTAGTTCCAGGAATGCATGCTGGCAATGGCGTAATCAAGTTTACATAATAATTCCTGATCCAGATCTACACTTCCGTTCCGATCCAGAATATTCAGTTCAATCCCATAGAGCAGGTCTACGCCGAAATGTTTTTTCGGAGAATAGGTAAGACTTCGGAAGTAGGAGGAAGTTCCGGCTGCCAGAGTTCCGGGACCGTGATCGGTGATTCCGAGAAGACGGAGGCCTTTTTCTGCGGCTGCACGTGCCATGTTGGTGATGGTACATTCCGTGCCGTGACCGCTGGCAATGGAATGGGTATGCATATCAGAAAGATACATAAAAATACACCTCTTTTGCTGTTTGGGAACATGTGACGGAGCGGAATACAAATGTCCGCTGTACATATTTTTGGTGAAAAATAAAGGAATTCCCATATAAATTCAAGTATGACAGAGCAGAAAAACAAAGTCAATAGAGAAAAACATAAAAACACGAAAAACAAATAAAACCAACGGGGCTTGCCCTGCAAAAACCACAAAAACAGCAAGAAACACATGTTGGATTTCGTTGACATCAAAGAGGGGGTAAGGTATAATAAAATTACATGAGCACATAGCCGGAAAGAAGCGGTTCTGGAAGCGGGAAGGCGGACAGATCACCAGAAACAACCGGTTATGAGAAAGGAGAATCATGGAGAAATTTCATATAGCAGATATCCCGAAAACAGACAGGATCACACATCTTGTGGATAATCTTTATGCAAAGATGCCGGTGATCGAATCTGCCAGAGCCAAGCTGGTCACAGAGTCCTATAAGCAGACCGAAGACGAGCCGATCATCACCCGCAGAGCCAAGGCATTCGCCCACATCCTGCGTAATATTCCCATCATTATCCGTGATGAGGAGCTGATCGTCGGAAGCAGCACCCTGGCTCCGAGAGGATGTCAGACATTCCCGGAGTATTCTTTCCAGTGGCTGGAGGATGAGCTGGACACAGTGGCTACCAGAACAGCCGATCCATTTTATATTGCGGAGGAAACCAAGGCGGAACTCCGTGAGGTACATAAATACTGGAAAGGCAAGACAACCAGTGAACTTGCAACTTCCTACATGGCACCGGAAGCAATTCTTGCCATTGATCACAACATTTTTACACCGGGAAATTATTTTTACAATGGTGTAGGACATGTAACCGTTAAATATGAAGAAGTTCTGGCAATCGGTTATGAAGGAATCATTGCCAAAGCACAGAAAGAGCTTGAGGAATGCAATGTGGGAGATGGCGATTACGCAAAGAAATCCCGTTTCCTGGAAGCCGTGATCTTAAGCTGTCAGGCTGTTATCGACTATGCACACCGCTATGCCGAGCTTGCTGAGCAGATGGCATATCAGTGTCAGGACCCGACCAGAAAGCAGGAACTTCTTCAGATCGCATCCAACTGTAGCCGTGTACCGGCTAAAGGCGCCCGTAACTTCTATGAAGCCTGCCAGTCCTTCTGGTTCGTACAGCAGCTGATCCAGATGGAGAGCAGCGGACATTCCATTTCACCGGGACGTTTTGACCAGTATATGTATCCATATTATAAGAGTGATATGGAGGCAGGCAATCTGACCAGAGAGTTCGCTCAGGAACTGATGGACTGCATCTGGGTAAAATTAAACGACCTGAATAAATGCCGTGATGCCGCATCTGCAGAAGGTTTTGCAGGCTACAGCCTTTTCCAGAACCTGATCGCAGGTGGCCAGAACAAAGACGGCGAGGATGTGACCAATGATCTCTCCTTTATGTGTATCCAGGCGTCCATGCATGTACATCTTCCGGCACCGTCTCTTTCTGTAAGAGTATGGAACGGATCTCCCCATGAATTCCTGATCAAGGCTGCAGAGCTTACAAGAACAGGAATCGGACTTCCGGCTTATTATAATGATGAAGTTATCATCCCTGCACTGCAGAATCGGGGACTTTCCCTTGCAGATGCCAGAGAGTATAACATCATCGGCTGTGTAGAACCGCAGAAAGCAGGTAAGACAGAAGGTTGGCATGATGCCGCATTCTTTAACATGTGCCGTCCACTGGAGATGGTTTTCTCTAATGGTATGGATAAAGGTGTGCAGGTTGGTGTTCAGACTGGCGATGTCACAGAGATGAAGAGCTTTGACGAGTTCTATGACGCATACAAGAAACAGATGGAATATTTCATCTCCCTGCTTGTAAATGCAGATAATGCCATTGATGTTGCACATGCTGAGAGATGTCCGCTTCCATTCCTTTCCTGTATGGTGGATGACTGCCTGAAACGAGGTAAATCCGTTCAGGAAGGCGGAGCTGTTTATAACTTCACAGGTCCTCAGGGATTTGGTATTGCCAACATGGCAGATTCCCTGTATGCAATCCGCAAGCTTGTATATGAAGAAAAGAAAGTTACCATGGAAGAGATGAAAGAAGCTCTGGCATGGAACTATGGCAAAGGTATTGATGCACAGTCTGCGGCAGATATCACTACCATTGTTATGCAGAAACTTCAGGAGAATGGCATCAGCGTAAATGAGCAGACAGCTACCGCTGTTATGACAGCCGCTCTTGGCACAGAGCCATCCCCGGAGAAAAAAGCAAGATTCGAAGAAATCCACAAGATGATCGAGGAAGTTCCGAAGTTCGGAAATGACATCCCGGATGTGGATTACTTTGCAAGAGATGTGGCTTATACTTATACCAGACCACTTCAGAAATATATGAACCCGAGAGGCGGACATTATCAGGCAGGACTTTATCCGGTATCTGCAAACGTTCCGCTTGGCGGACAGACTGGTGCTACACCGGATGGCCGTTATGCACATACACCAGTTGCAGATGGCGTTTCTCCGTCAGCAGGCAAGGATGTGAAAGGCCCGACAGCAGCAGCGACTTCCGTATCCCGTCTGGATCACTTCATTGTATCCAACGGAACACTGTTTAACCAGAAATTCCATCCGTCTGCACTTGCAGGAAGAGAAGGACTGGAGAAGTTTGTGGCACTGATTCGTGGATACTTTGATCAGAAGGGCATGCATATGCAGTTCAACGTTGTCGACAGAGAGACACTTTTGGATGCACAGAAACATCCGGAGAAGTACAAACACCTGGTTGTACGTGTTGCCGGATACAGCGCACTGTTCACAACACTTTCCAGATCTCTGCAGGATGATATTATCAGAAGAACGGAGCAGGGCTTCTAAAGGAGTAACTTATGGACTATTTGGATACAAAGGGCAGGATCTTTGATATTCAGAAATATTCAGTACATGATGGTCCGGGTATCCGTACCATCGTGTTCCTGAAAGGCTGCGTTCTCCGTTGCCGCTGGTGCTGCAACCCGGAATCGCAGGAGTACCGGATCCAGAACATGAAAGTTCTGGGCGAGGACAAGGTGATTGGCCGGGATGTAACTGTCCGTGAGATGATTGAAGAAGTTGAGAAGGACCGTGCATATTATTACCGCTCCGGAGGGGGAATCACCCTCTCCGGCGGAGAATGCATGTGCCAGGCAGATTTTTCCAGAGATCTTCTCCGCGCGGCAAAAGAGCGCGGCATCAACACAGCCGTGGAGAGTATGGCCTGTGCCCCCTGGGAAAAGATCGAACAGGTTCTTCCCTATCTGGATGTGTATCTGATGGATATCAAGCATATGAATCAGGAAAAACATAAGGAATTCACAGGACGGGCCAACGGACTGATGCTGGAGAATGCAAGAAAGGTTGCACTCTATGGCAAGACCAGACTGGTGATCCGCGTTCCGGTTATTCCGACTTTCAATGATTCTGTGGAAGAGATCCAGGCAATCTCCAGATTTGCGGCATCCCTTCCAGGTGTAAACAAGATCCATCTTCTTCCGTACCACAGATTGGGACAGGATAAATATGATGGCCTTGGACGCCCCTATTTAATGGAAGGAATTCTTCCACCGACAGCAGAACATATGCAGATGTTAAAGAATGCGGTACACGCGGTATGCGGCCTGGACTGCCAGATCGGCGGCTGAGAAATAAAAGAATTACAGAGAAAAGATCCTCTGCAAACAGACAACATAAAAAAACAATAAAAACAACATAAAAAGCAACAAGAAACCAACACAAAACAACGGATTGCCCTTGACTTATTTTGTGGTATGGAGTAAAATATTTTCAGAAACAAAATAGTGCAATCCAATGCTCAAGGAGGAAATTAAGCATGGTAAACGAGTTTGAAATCAAAAAACAGCTTTGCGACATCGGTAAAAGAATCTACAACCGTAACATGGTTGCAGCTAACGACGGAAACTTCTCCGTTAAAGTGGCAGAGAATGAATATCTTTGCACACCAACAGGTGTATCCAAAGGTTTCATGACACCAGAGTTCATCTGTAAAGTAGATGGCAAGGGTAATGTAATCCAGGCTAACCCGGGATTCAAACCATCATCTGAGATCAAGATGCATATGAGAGTATATGAGAAGAGACCGGACGTAGGATCTGTTGTACATGCTCATCCGATCTACGCTACATCTTTCGCAATCGCAGGTATCCCGCTTACACAGCCGATCATGCCAGAGGCAGTTATCGCTCTTGGATGCGTTCCGATCGCTGAGTACGGTACACCTTCCACAATGGAGATTCCGGATAACCTTGAGAAATACCTTCCATATTTCGATGCAGTACTTCTTGAGAACCACGGAGCACTTACATGGAGCACAGACCTTAACGCTGCATACATGAAGATGGAGTCTGTGGAGTTCTACGCACAGCTTCTGTATCAGAGCAAACTTCTTGGCGGCCCGAAGGAATTCGACAAAGAGAACATCGAGAAACTCTATGCAATCCGTCGTAAATTCGGTATGCCTGGAAAACATCCGGCAAACCTCTGCCTGAACAAAGATGGAAAGAACTGCCACAACTGCGGCGGCGCATGCCACAGTGAGGACTACAAACAGTTCCCAGGATATCAGTATGATTTTGTTGGAAAAGACTGTGACAAAGATGCAGCTCCTGCAGCAGACGCAACAGCAAACGCAGATGCAGAGCTTGTAGCTCAGATCACAAAACAGGTTATGGCTCAGCTTGGCCTGAAATAATTTTTTGACGGAATATTAAGGAGGACATCTCATGCCAATAAGTGAGAATATGGTACAGGAAATTGTACAGGAAGTTATGGCAAAAATGCAGATTGCAGATGCTCCGGCCGGAAAACATGGCGTTTTCAAGGATATGAATGATGCTATCGAAGCAGCGAAAAAAGCGCAGCAGGTAGTTAAGACAATGTCTATGGACCAGAGAGAAAAAATCATCACCTGCATCCGTAAAAAGATCAAAGAAAATGCGGAAGTACTGGCTCGTATGGGTGTTGAGGAAACTGGTATGGGTAATGTAGGAGACAAGATCCTCAAACATCACCTGGTAGCAGACAAGACACCTGGTACCGAAGACATTACAACAACTGCATGGTCCGGAGACAGAGGACTGACTCTGATCGAGATGGGACCATTTGGTGTAATCGGTGCGATCACACCATGTACAAACCCAAGTGAAACAGTTCTCTGCAACACAATGGGTATGCTGGCAGGCGGAAATACAGTTGTATTCAACCCGCATCCGGCAGCTGTAAAAACTTCTATTTACGCAATCAATCTTTTAAATGAGGCTTCCCTGGAATCAGGCGGCCCGGATAATATCGCTGTTACTGTTGAGAAACCAACACTTGAGACCAGCAATATTATGATGAAACATAAAGATATCCATCTGATCGCAGCAACAGGCGGCCCTGGTGTTGTAACAGCAGTTCTTTCCTCCGGTAAGAGAGGAATCGGTGCAGGAGCAGGTAACCCGCCGGCACTGGTTGATGATACTGCTGATATCCGTAAGGCAGCTCAGGATATCGTAAACGGATGTACATTTGATAACAACCTTCCATGTATCGCTGAGAAGGAAGTTGTTGCAGTATCTTCCGTAGTTGATGAGTTAATGCACTACATGATCACAGAGAATGACTGCTACCTTGCATCCAAGGAAGAGCAGGACAAACTTGTTGAGACTGTACTTGCAGGTGGCAAGCTGAACCGTAAATGTGTAGGACGTGACGCGAAGACACTTCTTTCCATGATCGGAGTTCAGGCACCGGCAAATACCCGCTGCATTATCTTCGAGGGCCCGAAGGAACATCCGCTCATCACAACAGAGCTTATGATGCCAATCCTCGGAATCGTAAGAGCTAAGGATTTCGACGACGCTGTAGAGCAGGCTGTATGGCTTGAGCATGGCAACCGTCATTCCGCACATATTCATTCCAAGAATATTGATAACATTACAAAATATGCGAAAGCAATTGATACCGCAATCCTTGTAAAGAACGGCCCGTCCTATTCCGCACTTGGATTTGGCGGAGAAGGTTTCTGTACATTCACAATCGCAAGCCGTACCGGTGAGGGACTTACAAGCGCAAGCACATTCACAAAGAGAAGACGCTGCGTAATGACAGACAGCCTTTGCATTCGTTAATCAGGAGGAACAGAAACAATGGATATGAACAATGTAAATATCGAAGAAATCGTTAAACAGGTTCTCTCCGGCATGACAGGAAACGCTCCTGCAGCAGCTGCTGCACCAAGCGCTCCGGCTGCTCCGGCAGGAAACGCAATTCCGAAAAAAGCAAGAGTAGCAATGATGACAGAGAAGAAACATTTTGAGCTTCAGGAGTATGATCTTCCGGAAGTTGGCGACGACGACATCCTTGTTAAAGTTGAGGGATGCGGTGTCTGCGGAACAGATGCTCATGAGTACAAAAATGACCCGTTTGGTCTTATCCCGGTAGTTCTCGGACATGAGGGAACTGGCGAGATCGTAAAAATGGGTAAAAACGTTAAAGTTGATACAGCTGGTAAACCGGTTAAAGTCGGCGATAAGATCGTTACCTGTATGATCTTCAAAGATGATCCGGAAATCACAATGTTCGACCTCAACAAGAAGAACGTAGGCGGCGCTGACGTATACGGACTTCTTCCGGATGACGACGTTAAATTCAACGGCTGGTTCGCTGATTACATCTTCATCAGAGGCGGAAAATTCGGTTCTACATTCTTCAATGTAAGCGACCTGGATCTTGATTCCCGTATCCTCATCGAGCCATGTGCAGTACTTGTACATGCAGTAGAGAGAGCAAAAACAACAGGAATCCTGAAATTCAACAGCAGAGTTGTTGTTCAGGGTTGCGGACCGATCGGTCTTATCTGCATCGCTGTTCTCCATACAATGGGCGTTCACAATATCTGTGCAGTAGACGGAAATGAGAAACGTCTTGAGTTTGCCAAGAGAATGGGAGCAAACACAACCGTTAACTTTATGAACTTCAAGGGCATTGAGGCACTTACTGAGGCTGTTAAAGAGGCTCAGGGCGGACATCTTGCAGATTTCGCTTTCCAGTGTACTGGAAATCCTCATGCACACTCCAACATCTACAAATTCATCCGCAACGGCGGCGGTCTTTGCGAGCTTGGTTTCTTCATCAATGGTGGAGACGCTACAATCAACCCGCACTTCGACCTCTGCTCCAAAGAGATCAACCTTGTTGGTTCCTGGGTATACAACCTCAGAGACTATGCAACAACATTTGATTTCCTTAAGAGAGCAAAAGCAATCGGACTTCCAATGTCTGAGCTAATCACACACAAGTTCCCGCTTGAGGAGATCAACGAGGCACTTGAGACAAACCTTGCAATGACAGGTCTTAAGATCGCGATTGTTAATAAATAACCTTAACGGGAAAGGAGAAGCAACATGGCAGAAGCTGTAGGAATTCTGGAGGTCTTCGGACTTGCAACAGCCTTTGTGGCAGCTGACGCCGGGTGCAAGGCTGCAAATGTCCACCTGGAGGTATTCGATAAGAATAAACCGGCGAATGCGGACAGCCTGCCAGTACCGCTTCTTGTCTGCATCAAGTACCGCGGAAGCGTGTCAGATGTCACGGCAGCGGTAGAAGCCGGCATGAAAGTCGCAGAGAGCATGACAGGTGTGGTACAGCATTACATAATCCCCAACCCGGAACCAGGTACACAGAAAATGCTGAAGATCAGCGCCCTGGATAAAGATTAAGAGGATTCCGAAGTTCACTTTACAAAAGTGGCGGAATCATATATGATAAAAATGTAACGAAGATAAGATTCAGGAGGATAGAATCATGGCACAGGAAGCATTAGGAATGGTTGAGACAAGAGGCCTCACAGCTGCAATCGAGGCAGCAGATGCAATGACAAAAGCAGCAGAGGTTGCACTTGTAGGAACAGAGAAGATCGGTTCCGGTCTTGTAACTGTTATGGTTCGTGGAGACGTAGGCGCTGTAAAAGCAGCAGTAGAGAGCGGAAGCGCAGCAGCATCCAGACTTGGAGAGCTCGTAGCTACACACGTAATCCCGAGACCTCATACAGACGTAGAGAAAATTCTTCCGAAGCTCTAATTCAGGCTTTGGGAGGAACAGAAATTAATTAAGGAGTTCGCTCATGGGAAAATCATATGGATTTATAGAAATCACTGGTGTGGTTGCGGCAATCAATGCCCTGGACATCATGTGCAAAACGGCAGACGTTGAGCTGGCGTCATGGGAGCGTAAGCTGGGCGGACGACTGGTGACCCTGATCGTACAAGGCGATGTATCAGCAGTTACAGCAGCTGTCAATGCAGCAGTAGAGCAGGCAATTAAAAAACCTGCCAGCTATGCGGTAATTGCCAATCCTCACGAGGAAATCGTCAAACTGGTTGAGCTGAGTGCAAGCCGGTGGAAAAAGAAACAGCAGGAAAATCCGGAAGAAGCACTGGCAAGCAAAAACAGCAGCAAAAAATAAGCTGCTGCACCAAAAAAGTCAGAAGTAAACAGAAAAACACAATGAAGCAACAATCCATAAGGAGGATATAATCATGACACAGGAAGCATTAGGAATGGTTGAGACAAGAGGACTTACAGCAGCTATCGAGGCAGCTGACCAGATGTGCAAAGCAGCTAACGTTGCACTTGTTGGAACAGAGAAGATCGGATCTGGTCTTGTAACTGTTATGGTTCGTGGAGACGTAGGAGCAGTTAAATCTGCAGTAGAGAGCGGAAGCGCAGCAGCATCCAGACTTGGAGAGCTTGTAGCTACACACGTAATTCCGAGACCTCATACAGACGTTGAGAAAATCCTTCCGGTTCTTAAATAATCCAACTGATTAGTTCCAAGATGCACCGGCCTAAGGGCCATTAAGGGTTCGGGCCGGTGCGTTTTGAGTTAATTTCAGTTATGAAACCGAAAGAAAGCAGGTGTACTCTTGGAAACGAATAATATTGAAATGATCACAAAAATGGTGATCGATGCGATCAACAAAAACGAAGACAAGGGCAATGGTTTTGTTGTACCTATCGGAGTTTCCGCAAGACATATTCACCTGACACAGGAGCATGTGGAGGCACTGTTCGGAGAAGGCTATCAGCTTACCAAGAAAAAAGATTTGATGGGCGGACAGTTTGCATCCAATGAAACAGTTACCATCGTAGGACTGAAGCTCCGTGCGATCGAGAATGTAAGAATCCTTGGACCTGTCCGCAGTAAATCACAGGTTGAGGTTTCCGCAACAGATGCGATCAAGCTGGGAATGAAGGTTCCGGTACGTATGTCCGGTGATCTTGCCGGAAGCGCACCGATCGCGATCGTCGGACCGAAAGGTGCCATTTATCTGAAAGAGGGATGTATTGTGGCTATGCGTCACATTCACATGGCTCCGAAGGATGCCCAGGCTGCGGGTGTACATGATGGTGATATTGTTTCCGTTAAAGCGGACAATGAGCGCGGAACAATCTTTAATCAGGTTAAGATCCGTGTTGATGAAAGTTTTACACTGGAAATGCATATTGATACAGATGAAGCAAATGCAGCAAGAATTGCCACAGGCAATACAGTTACCATAATCAAATAATATTCCTCCTTTGGGGATGCCGTTTTCAGGCATCCCTAATAGAGGATATAGAGAAAAACGGAGGCTCATATGATCGTAGGCAAAGTAGTTGGAAGCATTGTTTCCACACGAAAAAGTGAAAAACTCATAGGAAATAAGTTCATGATTGTAGAGCCGGTGCATCATATGAAAGCCGAGCACAGCCAGATTGTTGCCATCGATATCATCGGTGCAGGAATCGGCGAATATGTATTGGTGGCACAAGGAAGCGCAGCAAGAATTGGCTGCGGCGTAGAAACAGCACCGGTAGATGCCGCAATCGTCGGAATCGTAGATGACGGTGCAGGATTGGAGTAACGCCATGGATATCAAAGAATTACAGAAAATTATGCAGGAGAATGGTGTTGTCGGAGCAGGTGGTGCAGGTTTCCCTACATACATGAAACTGACAGACAAAGCGGATACCATTCTTATGAACTGTGCAGAGTGCGAACCATTACTGAAACTTCACAGACAGTTGTTGGAAAAGCACGCATACGAGATCATGAAAACATTCGATATGGTTGCGGAGACGGTAGGAGCTTCCCAGGCCATCATCGGAATCAAAAAATCTTATGTACAGACAATCAATGCTTTAAATCAGCATATCGAAGAATTCCCGAGGGTTAAGATCCATCTTCTGGATGAGGTTTATCCGATGGGTGATGAGGTTGTTCTTATTTATGAGGCAACCGGACGCGTGGTACGGCCAGGAGGACTGCCGATCGAGCAGGGAGTAGCCGTATTCAATGTAGAGACACTCTACAATGTATACCGCGCGGTAGAAGAACACAAACCGGTCACAAGCAAATATGTTTCCGTTGTTGCAGAGGTTGAGAATCCTGTTACAGTGAAAGTTCCACTGGGATGCACACTGGAAGAGGTTGTTGCCCAGGCAGGCGGAACAACTGTGAAAGATCCTGTATATTTCGTAGGCGGCCCGATGATGGGACGTATCGGAAATGGTTCTGATCCGGTTACAAAAACAACGAATGCAATCCTGGTTCTTCCAAAGGACCATGTTATTGTCATGAAGAAGCAGCGGACTTCTTCTATAGATCTGAAGAGAGCAGCATCTATCTGCTGTCACTGCCATACATGTACGGATCTTTGCCCGAGACACAATCTGGGACATCCCATTGATCCGGCAATGTTCATGATGGCAGCATCCAACCAGGATTTCAGAAATGTAAATCCTTATATCAATTCTGCATTCTGCAGCTCCTGTGGTGTCTGCGAAATGTATGCGTGTCCGCAGAGCCTGGCTCCGAGAACACTGCTTGCAGATATGAAAGGCGGACTTCGTAAAGCCGGAATCAGACCACCTCAGGGTGTTCAGCCGAAACCGGTACAGGAGTCAAGAGAATACCGCAAGGTTCCTGAGGAGCGCCTGATGGCACGTCTGGGACTTACCAGATATGACAAAGATGCACCGCTTCAGGAAGAGCTTGTAAACGTATCCAAGGTAAAAGTTCTCTTAAGCCAGCATATTGGTGCACCGGCACAGGCAATCGTAAAAGTAGGCGATATGGTAACAGAAGGTCAGATGATCGCACAGCCTGCACAGGGATTAAGTGTCGGAATCCATGCAACCATCAGCGGAAAAGTTACAGAAGTGACAGACCGCCATGTTGTAATTGCAAGAAATTAGAAAGGACGTGCACAAAATGAGTAGAGCAATCGGAATGATTGAGTTTAAAACCACACCAGCTGGTATCACTGCAGCAGATGCCATGGTTAAGACATCTGAAGTAGAGATCGTGGAGGCGCAGACAGTATGTCCGGGAAAATATATTGCAATTATCACCGGAGATTTAAGCGCAGTGAAAGCTGCTGTAGACACAGCTGTAACAACATACGAGGACAAATGCATTGACAGCTTTGTACTGGGCAATCCGCATGAGTCCATTTTCCCGGCAATCTACGGAACCACACAGGTTGAGGAGATCAGTGCCCTGGGAATCCTGGAGACCTACGATGCAGCATCTATCATCGAGGCAGCAGATCAGGCTGCAAAGACAGCAATCGTTGATCTGATCGAGCTTCGTATCGCAAAAGGTATGTGCGGTAAATCCTACATGCTTCTTACAGGTGAGGTTTCTGCAGTAGAGGCTTCCATTGAGAGAGCAAAAGAGCTGGTAGCTGAAAAAGGAATGTACATGGATTCCTCAGTAATCGCTCATCCGGACAAGAGAATGATCGATACGATCCTTTAATATTGTCTATGATAACGGGATATCCTTTTTGAAGGATATCCCGAATGACATCCGAAAAGGAGGCATTTTATGCTAGCGTTGGAAAGAAGAAATCTGATTCTCGAAAAATTACAGGCAGAGAAAAGGGTTGTTGTAAGTGAACTAAGCCAGCTTTACAGTGTCTCAGAAGAAACCATCCGCCGCGATCTAGACAAGCTGGAAAAAGAAGGACTTGCCACAAAGAGTTATGGCGGTGCGGTGATCAATGAAGATGTCGGTATCGATTTACCATTTAACATTCGTAAAAATCAGAATGTACAGGGAAAGCAGAAGATGGCGGAGATCGCTGCTTCCATGGTGAATGACGGAGACCATATTTTTTTGGATGCCAGTACAACCGCAGTTTTTGTGGCCAAGGCACTGAAAGAAAAAGAGCGTCTTACCGTTGTTACCAATTCCATGGAAATCCTCCTGGAACTCTCCGATGTATCCGGCTGGAATATCATTTCCACCGGCGGAGTGATGAAGGAGGGATATCTTGCATTCCTGGGTGCCAGAACCGAGGAAGTGATCCGCTCTTATTATGTGGACAAGGTTATTTTTTCCTGTAAAGCATTAAATGAGGATCTGGGAATCATGGAATCCAAAGAAGCCTTTGGAACAACAAAAAAAGCCATGATCAACTCCGGAAAAATGCGTATTCTGGTGGTAGACAGCACGAAATTTGATCAGACTGCTTTTTCCGTGGCAGGACAGCTGCGGGATATCGAGACGGTGATCACAGACAAAAAACCGTCTGAAAAGTGGCTGAACCATTTCAGCGAGCACAAGATCGAATGCATCTACCCGAAGTAAGCTGAACATATATCGGAAACGATTGTGTTCATGAGCATGCAGTGTATGCGGAATGCGGAGATCCGCTTTACTTTATCCGGCCACAGGCAGACAAAAGAGACCTGTGTTCCGGCATGACGAGAGGGAGCAATTTCTATGAATACATTTGAAATGAAAACAGCCATCCACTTTGGAGCTGACGCCCTGGGAAGACTGAGAGAAATTCCATACAAAAGAGTCCTTGTTATCACAGACCCGTTTGTTGTAAAGAGCGGAATGATCGATATGATCACAAAACCGCTTCAAGCAGGTGGAAAAGAATTTGACATTTTCTGTGATGTTGTTCCGGATGCACCGGTTGGAAAGATTGCCGAAGGAGTCAAAAAATTCCTTCAGTATCAGCCGGAAGCTATTGTTGCGGTAGGTGGTGGTTCTGCCATCGATTCTTCCAAGGCGATCCGTGAGTTTGCCCTGAAGATCAACAATTACGGAAAAGTCGGACTGGTTGCCATTCCTACAACAAGTGGTACCGGCTCCGAGGTTACTTCTTTTGCAGTTGTAAATGATACAGAAGCACATGTGAAGTATCCGCTGATCTCAGACAGCCTGACAGCTGATGAGGCAATCCTGGATGCGGAGCTTGTACGCAGTGTTCCGCCTGCAATCACAGCAGATACAGGTATGGATGTTCTGACTCATGCGATCGAGTCTTATGTCAGCATCAATCACAATGAGTTTACTTCTGCACTTGCAGAGAAAGCCATCGAGATCTGTGGCGTATATCTTTACCGTGCGTATGTTGATGGAAATGATATGCATGCAAGACAGAAAATGCATGTAGCATCCTGTCTGGCAGGACTTTCCTTCAATGCAGCAGGTCTTGGAATTACTCACAGTATGGCTCATCAGCTGGGTGCTATTTTCCATATTCCTCACGGAAGAGCTAATGCGATGCTGTTGCCGCATATTGTTGAATATAATGCAAATATTAACAAACGCAGCAGAAGCCAGAAAGAATATCTTCCGGCAGTAAAGAGATATTCCAACATTGCACATCTTCTTGGACTGAGCAATTATAACGAAGTTATGAGTGTCAGATCTCTTGTAAACTGGATCCAGTTTATGCAGAAAGAGATGAATATCCCACTTACCATCGAAGAGATGAAGACGATCACACCGGATGCTTATTTTGCGGCGGTTGATAAGATGGCGGATATGGCACTTGCGGATGCCTGCACGGCAGCGAATCCGCGTGTACCGAAGAAAGAGGATATTGTAAAAATCTACACGAAATTGTGGTCTTTTTAAAAAAGACAGAAATAGATAGCAAAGGGTCCGAAGCCCCGGACCCTCTGCACACCCTTCGGGCTTTTTTTAGAGTGCTTGACTGTGGCGGGCGGAAGGTTATTGACTTATGCCTGTATGCTTGGTTTGTTCCGGGCGTGATGTTGTGCCGATATGGTATTCAATCGTAGCATTGTTGAGGATTGTAAAAGTGGCCTGATATAGATAAGTGTTTATTATCAGGATTTACTGGGAGGTTGAGCTGTGATGGAGGTTTATACCGGGTATGGTGATAAGGGAATGACGGATCTTTCCCATACGAAGAATGTTTCCAAGTCGGATGACCGTATCTGTCTGATGGGGTCTATTGAGGAGCTGGTGAGTCATATTGGGCTTGTCAGGGCTCTGATTGGTGACGGAGATGTTGTCCGGATGCTGGAGAAGATTTCGGAGACTTTGAAGAAAATTACAGATGGGGTTTCTGATCCTTATAACAGAGAGTTCAAGGTCAGTGAAGACCGGACGGAGCTTCTGGAGGAAGAGATTGGCCGGATGAGGAAGATCTTTTCAGGAGAAAGACTTCCGATTTTGCCGGGTGATTCCAGAGTTGCGGCTGAGATTGATGTGACAAGAGCTGTGGCCAGGAGGGCTGAGAGAGAGCTTGCCCTGGTCAGCGTGAAGTTCGGATCAGATACAGGAGCCAAGAAATATATGAACCGGCTGTCAGATTATTTTTATGTGCTGGCAAGGTATGTGGATGTAGCGAAGATCGGAGAGAAGAAAGAAGCTGCAGGAACTGTTGAAAATAATGCGAATGTTGCAGCAGATACAGCAGAACCACAGACAGAGCAGATACAGCAGAATACATTGATGCAGGCTCAGAATACACAGGAAAATGTGTCTGCGGTGACAACAGCAGGAGGAAATACAGCGATGGCACAGAATGACAGTATGGCAGCAAACACAGCGATGATCCAGGAAGTGCTGAAGCGTATGGGGATCCAGGGGCGTATCACACTGGATTCTGCCAAGCGTCTGATCGAGAAGATTGAGCAGGAAGCCCTGAGAAGAAACAAGCCTTCTGTAATTGCAGTATGCAGCCCGGACGGAAATCCGGTTGCGGTTCATGTAATGGACGGCTCTTTTCTTGTAAGCTTTGATATGGCTGTAAAAAAGGCCTATACATCCGTTGCAGTAAAGATGTCAACCATGGAGCTTTCCAGACTGACACAGCCGGGCCAGACATTTTATGGCCTTGGCAAGATGAGCGATAACATTGTAATATTCGGAGGTGGTGTACCGCTTAAAGTCGGAGACAACATTATCGGCGGTCTAGGCATCAGCGGCGGTACCGGCGAAGAGGATAACAGCCTTGCAGAGTATGGACTGCAGGTGCTGAATGAGGTACTGTAGGATACAGGATAAAAATAAAATGTACAGACAGCTCAAAGAGCATAAATAAAAGGGACGTGCTGCAGTGATGATTTTTAAATCAATACTGCAGCACGTCCCTTTTTGAACGTTTTACAGAAGGATAGCTTACTTCCAGTTAAGCTTCAGGCATTTGATGGAAATATCACTTTTTTCCGGTGCCTGGACCATGTTCTGGATAAAATAGGTCTTTGTCATAGTTTTTCCGGGCTTCAGGTTCAGTGTCAGAGTTTTTGTCCAGTACATCTGGTCATAGATACCGGAGCCTGTGGTGATCTGTATTTTTGCTTTTGTGATGGTTTTTGCAGAAGTATTGGTGAATTTTAAGGTATAATAAGTCTTCATGTCATTGGGGCCATACTTGATACCGGTAACACTGATCTTCAGATTTTTGACGGTAGGTTTGGCACCCGGCGCGGATACGGTAATGGTGATCTTGCGATTAACACCATTTAATTTTGCGGTAACTGTGGCTGTCCCTTTTTTCTTTGGGACAAGATAGTTTCCGGAAATGGCAAGCACAGAAGGCTTGCTGGATTTTGCATTTTTGATGGTCAGATTGGTACCACCCTTCAGATTAATGAGGGAACGCATGGTAACTTTGGAGCCAACCCTAAGCGTAGTTTTGGAAGCGCGGAAGGTTGCTACGGTTTTTGAAGGAGATGTTACTTTTCCGGTCAGCTTACAGGCTGTGGCTTTGGGGTAGGATAAAGTGATCTTTGCGGATCCGGCTTTCATGCCCTTCAGGGTAACTGTGAAACGGCTGCGTTTTTTGGAATCCTGAGTGATGCTCTGTACTTTGAGAACAGAGTTGTTGGAAGAAGTAACCTTGAATTTTGATTTGCTGATGGTTTTTACGTAAGGATCAGAAATCTCAATTCCGATGGAAGTGGTTTTTCCGGTTCGGATGCTCTGGTTCAGATAATTGTTGTTGGTGATAAAAATTTCCGGAACTGCCTGTTTGATGGTGACCTCATAGTCACAGTCTACCGGTACCGGACATTCTTTATTGCCGAAATCGAATTCCAGGTAGCCATCCTCCAGGTTGTCATCGTAGGTGAAAAAAGTTTCCTTGTATGCCAGCGGTGTATAATTTGAAGTGCTCAGCTTAACCACATTGATCCCATCGATAGAAAATGTGGTGCTTTTTGGAATGACCCCTTTGGGTGAATAAAAGCTTACACGGACTGTCACGGCATAGATCCGTTTTTGGCAGTTTGCATTTTTGATGTTGATCGGGAAATTAATGTCTGAAAACTCATCTTCGATCACACCGTCGGTATCACGGATGGTGGAAGTGGTTCCTTTGGTCACGACGCGGACTCTGGCGTGGGCATCCTGGGGAAGCAGGAGTACAATAACGGAAAAAAGAATCAGGAAAAAAATTGCTTCGATGGTTTTTATTTTTCTTTTACACATAACAAACCCTCCTTTTTTTATGAGCATTCCGGCTGTTACTGAACAGAGGACCGGGTACTCCATGAATTCATGGTCCGCTGCTACGGGACAGTATGAACAAACTCTTTCTCTTATATCATTATAGCATGAAAGCAGGTAGGAAGTACTTTGTGATTTTTTTGTATCAATTGGCAATTTATCTGTAAATATGTTAAAATAAAATATTCGGAAAACAGCAGCGATTCGACAATGAAAAAGAGAAGCGTTACAGTTCCGGTGGGAATGTAACAGAAAGGATCATGTCGATTTATGACGAAACAGGAACTTTTAAAGACCCATTTTGGGTATGATACATTCAGAGAAGGGCAGGAAGCGGTGATCGACGCGCTTCTTGCAGGAAAAGATGTTCTGGCTGTAATGCCAACCGGAGCAGGAAAATCCATCTGCTATCAGGTACCGGCACTGATGATGAAAGGGATCACACTGGTAATTTCGCCTCTGATTTCGCTTATGAAAGATCAGGTGCGGAGTCTGAACCAGGCGGGAATCTCAGCGGCTTATCTCAACAGTTCCCTGACACAGGGACAGTATTTTACCGCTTTGCGCTATGCAAAGGCAGGACGATATCCGATCATCTATGTAGCACCGGAGAGGCTTACCACAGAGGCGTTTCTGGATTTTGCGCTGAGTGCGGACATTTCCATGATCGCAGTGGATGAGTCGCATTGTGTATCACAGTGGGGACAGGATTTTCGGCCAAGCTATCTGAAGATCGCAGAGTTTGTGGCACAGCTTCCAAAAAGACCGGTGATCGGTGCATTTACAGCTACAGCCACGAAGGAGGTCAGGGAGGATATTGCAAGACTTCTGGGGCTTCAGGCCCCCTTTTGCACAACCACAGGATTTGACCGGGAAAACCTTTATTTTGCAGTGAAAACACCGAAAGATAAATATAAGGAAGTGCATGACTACATACTGGAGCATCCGGACGACAGTGGGATCATCTACTGTCTCACCAGAAAACTGGTGGAGGAGGTCTGCGGAAAGCTGATCCGTGACGGTATCACTGCCACCAGATATCATGCCGGGCTCTCCGATGAGGAGCGACGGAACAACCAGGATGATTTTATCTATGACCGCTGCCATGTGATGGTAGCGACGAATGCTTTTGGTATGGGAATTGATAAATCAGATGTGCGATATGTCATTCATTATAATATGCCAAAGAACATGGAGGGCTATTATCAGGAGGCAGGACGTGCGGGCCGTGACGGAGATCCGGCGGAGTGTATCCTGCTCTACAGTGGAAAGGATGTTGTGACCAACCAGTACCTGATCGAGCGTGGTCAGGATAATCAGGAGATGGATATGGAAACCTGGCGCCTTGTCCGGGATCGGGATCAGGAACGGCTGAAGCAGATGACGTTTTACTGTTTTACCCATGACTGTCTGCGGGAATATATCCTGAAATATTTTGGCGAATATGGAAAAAGTTACTGTGGAAACTGTTTGAACTGCCAGACAGAATTCGAAGAACAGGATGTGACAGAGGAAGCACAGGCTATGATACAATGCGTGAAAGAAAGCGGACAGAGGTATGGAGTCAATGTGATTCTGGATACGCTGCGGGGAGCATCCACAGCCAAGATTCGGCAGTATCACATGGAGGAAAATTCTTTTTATAGTGTCTGTGCAAAAACGCCGGTGTACAGGCTGCGGCAGATTTTTAATTATCTGGTGCTGGAAGAATATCTTTCTCTGACAGACGACGGATATACGATTGTAAAACTGACTTCCACATCCCGGGATCTTCTGGAAAAGGGAAGCATGTTAACCATGAAGATGCCTAAGGCGCAGGAGCTGCAGAAGAAGGAAAAGAAAGTCAGACGACGGAAATCCAGTACAGCTGGTGAGCTTAAGGAGCAGGACGAGCCGCTGTTTCAGCAACTGCGTGCGCTTCGGACGGAGATTGCCAGAGAGGAAAAAATCCCTCCATATATGGTCTTTTCCGACAAAACTCTTATTCATATGTGTATTCTGAAACCGGAAAATGAGGCGGAAATGTTAGATGTGACAGGAGTCGGCAGGCATAAGTTCGAAAAATACGGAAAAAGGTTTATTGATGCGGTGCAGAATCTGTAAGAAAGAGGATTTTGCCGTCGGAAAATGCAGAGCGAAATGTTCTGAAATTTCTTGCATTTCAAAGAGGCATTTGTTAGAATAAAACAAGCAGGAAACATCCGGCAGCCAGGAAGCGGTCGGATTGTTTTATCATGTATGATCGTTCTGCTGCATGTTCCAGATGCAGCGTACAGGCATTTCGCAAGCAGAGTTCTATGCACCGTGGAATCCCTTCAATATTTGAGCAAGTAGCAAGTGCGGATTGAGAATATCCACTTGACGAGAATTGATTAAGACAGAATTTCACACAATCTGCGTCGGCTTTTTCATGCAGAAAATCTGCTCCTGTCGGCTTTTTTCCCATACAGAAGAGAAGCATGTATTCTTATCACATGGACATAGCCCGAAGGACAGTCGGGAAGCAGTTCGAAGCAGCCGGTCCGCTGTTTGTACATAGTTGGTTCTTAATAAAAAAGCAGGGTATTCGTAAATATGCGAAATCCTGCTTTTTGTCGTGGGTGGAGTTAACGGCGCTTATATTTTCCAGGAGTAACTCCTTTATATTTTTTGAAGGTGCGGATAAAATAGCTCAGGTCATTGAAACCGTTTCGGTAGGCGATTTCCGTGATGGAATCGTCCGTGGTTGCCAGCTGGCAGCAGGCCTGTTCAATCCGCTGGCGGTTCAGGTAATCCATGGGAGTCTGATGAGTCATCTCGGAAAAGAACCGGCAGAAATATTTCGGGGACATGGAAACTGAAGCGGAAAGTTCCTGCAAAGTAATAGGATTGGTGTAGTTTTTTTCAATAAATTCCACCACCTGTTTCAGCTGTACAATCCGTTTGTAATCCCGGCGTGTTTTCCTCAGACTTTCCAGGTAGTAATGATTACCAAAAACCAATCCGAAAAAGTGGTAAAATTGTCCAAACACAACCAGTTCGTATCCAGGTTTCTTCTGCCAGAAAGAATCAAAAAGAGAGTTTACGGCGCGTTGGATATCCGGCTGTTTTTCGGTAAAATGATGATAGATCAGAAGTTCCTGATGGCTGATTTTCTGCATATATTCCGTGCAGACAGAATTGAATTTCAAAAACATGTTCATGTCAAAAACAATGCACTGATAGATACAATCCTGAGGAATTCCGGAATGCAGTACGCCGCTGTTGACAAAAATTACATCTCCGGCTTTTGCTGTGAAACTTTTTTCGTCTAAAGTGACGGTGAGAGTGCCCTGAAGTACCCGCATGATTTCACACTCCACATGCCAGTGGTAGGACATGACATAACGGGGATGCGTACTGTCAATATGATGAAACTCAAAAGGAAATTCATAGGTACCACGAAGCCGGTCTTCGTTTCTTCCAAGATCGTGCAAAATAAAACCCTTCTTTCATAAATTTTATAGATTTTTTAGGAACTGGAATAATAAAGTGAATATTGTACTGTTTTTTGCTATTATAACACAAGTAATTTACAAGATGCAATCGTATAATAAAATCATCGGTCAGATATATATTATATATTGTCTGAACACAACCCACAGCCGCAGGGCAGAAAGAGATGCTTTGTGGAAAGAAACAAGTTTATTAAATAACGAATATATACATGTAGGAGGTAATTGTTACTATGGCAAAGAGCAGATTAGTAGGCAGCTATCCAGTTATCGGTATCAGACCAACCATCGATGGACGTAGAGGAGCTCTCGATGTAAGAGGATCTCTGGAAGACCAGACCATGAACATGGCGAAATCCGCAGCAAAACTTTTCGAGGAGAACCTGAAATATTCAAACGGTGAGCCTGTAAAAGTTGTTATCGCTGATACAACTATCGGACGTGTTGGTGAGAGCGCTGCATGTGCTGATAAATTCCGTAAAGAGGGTGTAGATATCACTCTTACTGTTACACCATGCTGGTGCTACGGAGCTGAGACAATGGATATGGATCCACAGACCATCAAGGCTGTATGGGGATTCAACGGAACAGAGAGACCTGGTGCTGTATATCTGGCATCCGTTCTTGCTACACATGCACAGAAGGGCCTTCCGGCATTCGGTATCTACGGACATGACGTTCAGGAAGCTGACGACACATCCATTCCGGAAGACGTTAAAGAGAAACTGTTAAGATTCGGCCGTGCAGCAGTTGCAGCTGCATCCATGAGAGGTAAATCCTACCTGCAGATCGGTTCTGTAACAATGGGTATCGGCGGATCTATCATCGATTCTGATTTCATCGAGTCCTATCTCGGAATGAGAGTTGAGTCTGTTGATGAGGTAGAGATCATCCGTCGTATGACCGAGGGTATCTACGATCACGAAGAGTTTGAGAAAGCTCTCAAATGGGCAAAAGAGACCTGCAAGATCGGCTGGGACAAGAACCCGGAAGAGCTTCAGTTCTCACCAGAGAAGAAAGAGGAGCAGTTCGAGTTTGTTGTTAAGATGGCAGTTATCATCAAAGAGCTGATGAACGGCTGTGATAATCTTGCTCCGGAATTCTCCGAGGAAGCAATCGGACACAATGCTCTTGCAGCTGGATTCCAGGGCCAGAGACAGTGGACAGACTTCTATCCGAACGGTGACTTCGCAGAGGCTATGCTGAACACATCCTTCGACTGGAATGGCGCTCGTGAGCCGTACATCCTTGCTACAGAGAACGATGTTCTCAACGGACTTGGAATGCTGTTCATGAAACTTCTTACAGGACGTGCTCAGATCTTCGCTGATGTTCGTACATACTGGAGCCCGGAGGCAGTTAAGAAAGCTACAGGATATGACCTTGAGGGTGTTGCCAAAGAAGCTGGCGGATTCCTTCATCTGATCAACTCCGGTGCTGCTTGCCTGGATGCTAACGGACAGGCTAAAGAGGCTGACGGAACACCAGTTATGAAACAGTGGTGGGATGTTACAGAGGCAGACCAGAAAGCGATCATGGACAATACAGAGTGGTGTATGGCCGACAACGGATACTTCCGTGGAGGCGGATACTCCAGCCGTTATGAAACACGTGCTCAGATGCCTGCAACTATGATCCGTCTGAACCTTGTAAAAGGACTTGGACCGGTTCTTCAGATCGCAGAGGGATGGACAGTAGCCCTTCCGGAAGAAGTATCTGACAAGCTCTGGAAACGTACAGACTACACATGGCCATGTACATGGTTCGCTCCAAGATGCGATGGCAAAGAGGGACCGTTCAAGACAGCTTACGATGTAATGAACAACTGGGGTGCTAACCACGGTGCGATCTCCTACGGACACATCGGTGCAGACCTTATCACAATGTGCTCCATGCTGAGAATTCCGGTATCCATGCACAACGTTCCTGAGAAGGATATCTATCGTCCGGCAGCTTGGAACGCATTCGGTATGGAAAAAGAGGGTGCAGACTTCCGCGCTTGCAAGAACTACGGACCACTCTACAAATAAATCATACTGTTAAAATAACAAATATCATATCCTCCGGCATGTATGTGCCGGGGGATTTTTTTGTGCCATAATGTAAGGATACACAGGAAACGCACTGTTCGGATTCCGGGAAAAAAGTTATAATAGAAAAAGGTATATAAAAAGATATATTAAGAATACGGGAGGTTACTGAAATGAAATATATACAACTGAACAACACAGATCTGGACGTCAGTCGTATTTGCCTTGGGACAGCAGGATTCGGGGATAAATTGGATCAGGAAAAAAGTTTTGAGGTTCTGGATGCCTTTATACGGGCAGGTGGAAATTTTATTGATACAGCCAATGTGTACTGCAAATGGCTGGAAGGACATGGGAACTGCAGTGAGCAGATCATTGGAAAATGGCTGAAAGACCGCGGGGCGGAAGGAAAAGTGATCGTGGCTACCAAAGGTGCACATTATTCTTTTGAAGATCCGGGCCGTAGCAGAGTGAACCGGGAGGATATCCGGGCAGATCTGGATGAAAGCTGCCGTACACTGGGAAAAGATGAGATTGATTTTTATTGGCTTCACAGAGATGATCCGGAAAAACCGGTGGAAGAGATCGTGGATATTCTGGAAGAACTGAAAAAAGAAGGCAGGATTCGCTATTACGGATTTTCCAATTACTGTACAGAGCGACTGAAACAAATTGAGAAATGTCTGAGAGATCGAAATCTTCCAGGCATCACAGCAGTCTCCAATCAGTGGAGTCTTGCAGGAATCAATCCCGGGGGAAATACCAATCCGGATCCCACACTTGTGGAGTTTTCCGGAGAGGAATTTAAGTGGCACTGTGAAACTGGTGCGGCATCCATTCCGTTTTCATCCACAGCAATGGGATTTTTCCCGAAACTTCAGAAAATGGGGCTTTCCTGCACAGAAGCAGAAACAGATGCATCCTGGATGCAGGAGAAAGAAAAACAGATTGCAAATCTTTCCGAAAGCATGAAGAAAGCCTACTGGAATGAGACAAACCTTCGCACATATCAGAAACTGTTAAAATTACAGAAAGAAACCGGACACAGCCTGCAGGCCTTATCTCTGGCGTACTTTTTCCATCAGCCTTTCCAGACAGTGCCGGTAACCGGTGTCAGCAATCTTACACAGTTAAAAGATGCAATAGATGCCTGTGAAATTGATCTTGCGCCGGAACGGTTCGGCGGCTGGGTGAGCGCAGGAGGTGATCAATGAAACTGATCCATTTATCAGACCTTCACCTAGGAAAACGTGTCAATGAGTTTTCCATGATCGAAGATCAGAAATATATTCTGGATGAAATCCTGAGAATCATCGATAAAGAAGCACCAGATGGAATTCTTCTTGCAGGGGATCTTTATGACAGGCCGGTTCCTTCTGCGGAGGCTGTGCAGCTTTTTGACAGTTTTCTCACCAGGCTGGCGAAGCGGAAACTTCCGGTTTATGCCATCAGTGGAAATCATGACAGCGCAGAGAGGATTGCTTTTGGAGCGCACATTATGAGCAGCAGTGGAATCTGCATGTCTCCGATATATGATGGAAAAACAGCAAAGTACTGTTTAATGGACAGTTACGGAGAAGTGTGGATTCATCTTCTTCCGTTCATCCGGCCTTCCGTTGTACGTCATGCACTTTCCGGGGAAGAGAGCGCAGAAGAAATCCGTACTTATCAGGAGGCTGTGCAGGCAGCAGTGGAACACATGGAGATTGAAAAAGATAAGAGAAATGTTCTGGTGGCCCATCAGTTTGCAGTGGGAGCGGTAAGCTGTGATTCCGAGGAGATCACAGTGGGAGGAATTGACCAGATTGAAGTGTCCGTTTTTTCGGACTTTGATTATGTGGCACTTGGACATATCCACAGCCCGCAGAACGTGGGCAGTCCGAAAATCCGATACTGTGGAACCCCACTGAAGTATTCGTTTTCCGAGTCAGGGCAGCAGAAATCCGTGACCGTTGTGGAACTTCTGGAAAAAGGAAATCTGGAAGTGCGGGAGATTCCGCTGAAGCCCCTTCGGGATATGCGGAAACTGAAAGGCACATACATGGAGATTACGTCACTGTCCAATTATCAGGACACAAACACCGAGGATTATGTGCAGATTACACTGACAGATGAAGAAGATATTGTAGATGGAATGCAGAAACTCCGGACGATTTATCCAAACCTGATGCGGCTGGAATATGACAACCGCAGGACAAGAGAAAATCAGGAAATTACAGGTACGGAAGCTGTAAAAAAGAAATCCGAACAGGAATATTTTGAGGAATTTTTTGAGCTGCAGAACAATCAGCCCATGAATGAGGAACAGCGGAAATTTTCAGAAGACCTGATCCGTAAAATTCTGGAGGTGAACTTATGAGACCGGAAAAACTGACCATTAGTGCCTTCGGGCCTTATGCGGACAAAACGGAGATTGATTTTTCCAGGCTTGGAGAAGGAGGTCTCTATCTGATCACCGGAGACACTGGAGCTGGAAAAACTACGATTTTTGATGCAATCACGTTCGCTCTCTATGGACAGGCCAGTGGGCAGGTAAGAGACTCAGCCATGTTTCGCAGCAAATATGCGGATACTGCCACGGAGACGTTTGTGGAGCTTGAGTTTTCCTACCAGGGAAAAAAATATCAGATTTTCCGGAGCCCGGAATATATGGCCCCCAAAAAAAGAGGTACAGGGCTGACGCTCAGAAAAGCAGAAGCGCAGCTGACCTATCCAGATGAACGCCAGCCTGTGACAAAGGCAAGAGATGTAACCAGAGCGGTTGAGGAACTTCTTGGGCTTGACTATGAACAGTTTACCCAGATTGCCATGATCGCACAAGGGGATTTCCAGAAACTTCTTCTTGCGGGAACTGTGCAGCGTGGGGAGATCTTCCGGCAGATTTTTCACACAGGGCTTTATCAGCAGGTGCAGCAAAAACTTAAGGATGCGGCAAGGAACAGATATAAGGAATATGATGAGATGCGCCGCAGTATCGCCCAGTATCTGGACGGAGTAAAGTTTCAGCAGGCGGAAGGAACCGGAGCCGGGGAATTTGCAGAGCTGAAAAAAGTGAAATTCGAAGGAAAACTGGAGCGTAGTCTTGAACTTCTGGAGGATTTTATCAATCAGGGAGAAATCAGGGAGAATGCACTTTTTACTGAGGAGCAGGAAGTGGATCAAAAGATCCGGACAATGGAAAAACTGCTGCATCTTTCCTCACAGAAACAAAGTCTGGAACAAAAAGAAACTTTTGCAGAAGAACAGCTTAAGAAACTTCTTCCGGAGCTTGAGAAAGCGACAGCAGAGGCAGAAAAATATCAGGATACAGACCAGAAATGCGAAAAGCTGGGACTTCTGATCCGTGAAAAACAGGAACAGCTGAAAAAATATCAGCTTTTGGAACAACTTAAGGAAGAACTGGATGAAATCGGTACACAGCTGGAAAAATCCAGGGCACAGCAGGAAGCGAATATCCGGCAGGAAGAGCAGATTCAGAAAGACATGGAACAGCTGAAAAAGGAACGTTCCACATTGGAAAATTCTGAGGTTGACCTTCAGAAAGCAATGACGGAGAAAGAAAAACGGACACAGAGAAAGACAGAACTGAATGGGCTTGAGACAGAAATCCGGGAATTTCGAAATCTTTATGACGCAACAAAAGAACAGCAGAAAAAGTATCAGGCAGCGTGTCAGGAAGAAAAGCAGCAGAATGAATACTATCAGCAGATCTTTCACCGTTTTCTGGATGCTCAGGCAGGACTTCTGGCACAGGAACTAAAAAATGGTCTGCCCTGCCCTGTGTGCGGTTCCACAAGCCATCCCCACCCTAAGATGCTGTCCGGAGGACATCCGATTACTCAGGAAACACTGGACAATGAGAAACGCGAACTGGATAAACTGGTAAAGGATTCCACAGACCAGAGTGTGAAAGCCGGAAAATTAAAGGAACGGAGCAATGCAGCCTGGAAACAGATTGTGCTCAGTGCAGAAGAACTTCTAGAGGATTTTCAGAGGTTCCGTAAGGAAAGCAGAAGCGCAGCCGGTCAGGCGGGGGATTTCATGACTGTGTGGAAACAGATGATTCTTATGATAAACAGAGAAAAAGAACAGTGCGGAAATCTTCTGGAAGAAAGTGACAGAAAAATCCGGGAAGCCCGGGAAAACATAAAAAGAAAGAAAACTGTAGAAAAACTTCTGGAGAATCTTCAAAAAGAAAAAGATCGGATTCAGGAAAAAAAGAACTTCTGTGACAGAGAACAGGCCGGTCTTACAATGAAAGCAGCCGAAAATAAAAAACAGCAACAAAATGCGGCGGAAGAAATCAGACAGATCCATCTGGAAACAGGAAAAGAAGTTCTGGAAACAGAAATAAAGGAAAAACAGCAGGAATACAGCAATCTGAAAGAAAACCACAAAAAGGCAAAAGAGACCTTTGAAAAATTTCAGGCAGAGAAGGAAAGAATAACTTCCACCATAAAGACTCTCAGAGAACAGCAAAAAGAAATCGGAGAGATTCACGAAGAAGAGATCCGGGCGCAGTATACAAAAAGTACAGCACAGAAAGCAGAACTTACAGAAAAAAGAAAAGAACTTTTTTCCATTCAGAGCGGAAACCGGGAAATTTTCCAGAAGGTACAGAAACAGAAGAAAGAGATGACAGCTGCGGAAAAAGAATATGTCTGGATAAAAAATCTCTCGGACACAGCCAACGGAAACCTTAACGGAAAGGCCAAGATTGAGCTGGAAACCTATATCCAGATGTCCTATTTTGACAGAATTCTCCGAAGAGCCAATGTACGTCTTATGACTATGAGCAGCGGCCAGTATGAGCTGAAACGCCAGGAACAGAGCGAGAACCGAAAGGAAAAAGCAGGCCTGGACCTTAATGTCATTGACCATTATAACGGAACAGAGCGAAGTGTAAAAACACTTTCTGGAGGAGAAACCTTCCAGGCCTCCCTGTCTCTGGCGCTGGGGCTTTCCGATGAAATCCAGGCATCTGCAGGAGGAATACGCCTGGATTCCATGTTTGTGGACGAAGGCTTCGGTTCCCTTGACGAGGAAGCCCTTTCCCAGGCAGTCAAAGCCTTAAGCGGCCTGGCAGACGGACACCGCATGGTAGGAATCATCTCCCACGTGGCCGAACTGAAAGAACGCATCGAAAACAAGATCATCGTCACGAAACAGTGCAGCGGAAAAGGCGTTGGCAGTAGTATCCGGATACAGTAGTAGATATTAGACAAGAAAAAACTCCGACAGGGATTTATGTATCGTCCCGGTCGGAGTTTATATATTGGCTCATATGGATATCAGAAGATCAGTCCTTCTGATATTTTTTCTTTTTTTCAGCCTTGGCTTCGCAGGTAAGTTCGATGCCAAGTTTACGGAAACTGATCACATCCACATCGGAGAGCATAACAGAGGTATGGGCCTGGCAGCCACGGAGGTTCGGGATCTGCTCCAGGGCAAGGCGTGCGGCGTCGCTGGTTGCGGCACTCATGGACAGGGCAATCAGGATCTCGTCAATGTGAAGACGTGGGTTCTTACTTCCAAGATATTTGGTCTTCAGCTGCTGAATCGGATGGATGGCATCCGGGGAGATCACATGCTGCTCATGGTCAACTCCTGCCAGCTCTTTCAGTGCGTTCAGAAGGAGCGCTGCGGATGCACCGAGAAGATCGGAAGTTTTTCCGCATACGATTCTGCCGTCCGGAAGTTCCATAGCTGCAGCAGGGTCATTGGTTGCTTTCTCTTTTTCAAGGGCAGCAGGTACAACTTTTCGGTCAGTGATCTCTGCGTGGGCCTGCTGAAGGAGAAGCTCGATTTTACGTACTTCATTCTCTGTGCCGGAGCCGGAAACCAGGGCGTCCATGCTCTTATAATAACGGCGGATGATCTCCTGGCGGGAAGCTTCCTGGCATACTTCATCGTCAACGATGCAGTTACCAGCCATATTAACGCCCATATCTGTCGGAGATTTGTAAGGGCAGCTGCCCATGATCTTCTCGAACATAGCCTGTACAACAGGGAAAACTTCTACGTCACGGTTGTAGTTGACGGTAGTTTTGCCGTAAGCTTCCAGATGGAACGGGTCGATCATGTTGACGTCATTCAGATCTGCAGTGGCAGCTTCATAGGCAAGGTTTACCGGATGTTTCAGAGGAAGATTCCAGATCGGGAAAGTCTCGAATTTCGCATATCCGGCTTTTACGCCACGTTTGTATTCATGGTAGAGCTGGGAAAGGCAGGTTGCCATCTTTCCGCTTCCAGGTCCCGGGGCTGTGATCACAACCAGAGGTCTTGTGGTTTCAATATAGTCATTCTTTCCATAGCCCTCATCACTTACGATCAGAGAGGTATTGCTTGGATATCCGGGGATCAGGTAAAGCTTGTAAACACGGATACCCAGTTTCTCCAGACGTTTCTTGAAGAGATCGGCGCTTTCCTGGCCGGAGTACTGTGTGATGCATACGCTTCCTACATACAGGCCACGGCTTGTAAACTCATCCATAAGACGGAGAACGTCTTCGTCATAGGTAATGCCAAGGTCGCCGCGTACTTTATTCTTGTCAATGTCATTGGCACTGATAACAATAACGATTTCCGCCTGATCAGAAAGCTGCATCAGCATGCGGAGTTTGCTGTCCGGTTCAAAACCCGGAAGAACGCGGGATGCATGGTAGTCGTCAAACAGTTTGCCGCCGAATTCAAGATAAAGTTTGTTGCCGAACTGACCGATTCTTTCACGGATATGTTCTGACTGCATTTTCAGATATTTTTCATTATCAAAACCTATTTTCATTTGTCTGATTTCCTCTCCTCTTTAATTTTCCAAATCACTGGGAACAGTATACTACAATTTAATGTTCACTGGCAATATCCTATGAGGTGTTTTTTCACAGGTATTTTTACAATCTCACGGTTGATTTATACGGTTTTTCTCTTTATAATAAAGAAATGACAAGAGGAGGAAAAAAATGAATAATCAACTGAAAAATGATCAGGACGGAAAGCAACCTGATAACAAAGATCCCAAACAGGGTTCAGGTAAAAATCATCAGTCGATTCTGGCTTTTCTGATATGCCTCCTGGTCACACTGGTGTGTTTTGCATTGTTTACCAACATGCTGAAAGATAACAGCAGTGAGATCTCCTATGATAAATTTATCGATATGGTGGATAAGGACCAGGTTAAGGAAGTAACGATCCAGTCCAGCACACTGACGATCGTACCTAAGAAGCAGAACTCCAAGTACGAGGATGAAAGCTATTATACTACGAAGACCGAGGACAGCACAGCACTGACCAAAAGACTGGAAGGTAAGGGAATCAAGTTTGAGACCGATCCGCCCGATGTGTTTGGCGAGTTTGTTGCCATGATCTTAAGCGTGGTTCTTCCAACCCTGCTGCTGTTTGGCCTTCTGATGTTCTCCATGCGTCGCATGAACAAAGGCGGCGGAATCATGGGCATGGGTGTAGGCAAGAGCAAGGCCAAGGCCTATGTTCAGAAAGAAACAGGTGTTACTTTTAAAGACGTGGCAGGCCAGGATGAGGCCAAGGAATCGCTGCAGGAGGTTGTGGATTTTCTTCATAATCCTGAGAAATATACAGCCATCGGAGCCAAGCTTCCAAAAGGTGCACTTCTTGTAGGACCTCCAGGAACCGGTAAGACACTGCTTGCCAAGGCGGTTGCCGGTGAGGCACAGGTACCGTTCTTCTCCCTTTCCGGATCAGAATTTGTGGAGATGTTTGTGGGTGTGGGAGCATCCCGTGTCCGCGATCTTTTTGAGGAAGCCAAGAAGAATGCACCGTGCATCGTATTTATTGATGAGATCGATGCCATCGGTAAAAGCCGTGATTCCCGCTATGGTGGCGGAAATGACGAACGTGAGCAGACACTGAACCAGCTGCTTGCGGAGATGGATGGTTTTGATACTTCCAAAGGACTTCTGATTCTTGCGGCAACCAACCGACCGGAAGTTCTTGACCCGGCCCTTCTCCGTCCGGGACGTTTTGACAGACGTGTGATTGTTGACCGTCCGGATCTTAGAGGAAGGGTGGATATCCTGAAGGTACATGCCAAGAATGTACTTCTGGATGATACGGTTGATTTTGAGGCAATTGCCCTTGCGACTTCCGGTGCGGTAGGATCGGATCTTGCCAATATGATCAATGAGGCCGCAATTCTTGCAGTCAAGAAAGGCCGTAAGGCCGTATGCCAGAAAGACCTGGAAGAATCCGTTGAGGTAGTTCTTGTAGGTAAAGAAAAGAAAGACCGCATCTTAAGCAAACAGGAGCGCCGGATTGTATCTTACCATGAGGTAGGCCATGCGCTGGTAAATGCTCTTCAGAAAGATGCAGAACCTGTACAGAAGATTACCATCGTACCACGTACCATGGGAGCACTTGGTTACGTTATGCAGGTACCTGAGGAAGAAAAATATCTCAACACCAAGAAAGAACTGGAAGCGATGCTGGTAGGCTATCTTGGTGGACGTGCCGCAGAGGAAATTGTATTTGATACAGTTACCACAGGCGCTGCCAATGATATTGAGCAGGCAACCAAGGTTGCCAGAGCCATGATCACACAGTATGGTATGTCTGAGAAATTCGGATTGATGGGACTGGCAACGCAGGAGAATCAGTACTTAAGCGGAAGAGCAGTTTTAAACTGTGGCGATGATACCGCAACAGAGATTGACCATGAGGTTATGAAACTGCTTCATCATTCCTACGAGGAAGCTAAGAGGATTCTTGGAAGCCACAGAGCGGAGATGGATAAAATTGCGGAATATCTTATTCGTAAGGAAACCATCACCGGTAAGGAATTTATGAAGATTCTCCGTGCAGTGCAGCAGGGACTGGATATTCCGGAAAATCTGGATGACTTGGTACTTTCTGAAGACGAAAAAGAAGTGTCCAATAAACAGAACATCACAAATAGCCCGGAAGAGGCCACCTTTGTGGAAACAGAAGAATCTGTTCAGACAGCAGATGCCACTCATACAGAAACAGAAGAAAAGCCGGGATCACAGGCATAAAACAGATCATCGGAAAACCGGGAGAAATCCCGGTTTTCTTATTACCGTGATGGTAAAACAGGAGAATAAATTATGTTCATAATTGAGGAAGAATTAAAGAAACTTCCGGCAAAACCGGGAGTTTACATCATGCATGGTGAAAAAGATGAGATCATCTATGTAGGAAAAGCCATCAGTTTGAAGAACCGTGTGCGCCAGTATTTTCAGAGCAGCCGTAATAAAGGAGCCAAAATTGAGCGGATGGTTACACATATTACCAGATTTGAGTACATTATTACGGACTCTGAACTGGAGGCACTTGTTCTGGAGTGCAATCTGATCAAGGAACACCGTCCTAAATATAACACCATGCTCAAGGATGACAAAAGTTATCCGTTTATCAAGGTGACTGTCAACGAACCATATCCAAGAGTACTTTTTGCCAGAAGAATGAAAAAAGATAAGGCCAGATATTTCGGACCTTATACAAGTGGCGGGGCAGTGAAAGACGTGATTGAACTGGTGCGGAAACTGTATCAGGTACGTTCCTGTAATCGCAGTCTTCCGAGAGATACAGGGAAGGACCGGCCCTGTCTGTATTATCATATGAAGCAGTGCAAAGCACCCTGCCAGGGATATATCAGTCAGGAAGAATACAGGAAAAACATCAATAAAGTGATCAAATTTCTGAATGGAGATTTTCAGGATACCATTGATGAGCTGATGGTCAAAATGCAGAAAGCTTCGGAGGAAATGCGCTACGAGGATGCCATGGAATACCGTGACCTGATCCGCAGTATCGAGAAGATCGGGGAACGCCAGAAGATCACGGGATACGGACAGGAAGACAGGGATATCATTGCGGTAGCCATGGATGAGAGTGAAGACCTCCGTGATCAGGATGCTGTTGTGCAGGTATTTTTTATCCGGGATGGCAAGCTGATTGGCAGAGATCATTTTTATCTCCGGGTGGCAAAAGGCGATACAAAGGCCCAGGTTCTTTCCAGTTTCCTGAAACAGTTTTATGCAGGTACTCCGTTTATTCCCTCTGAGATTATGCTTCAGAGCGAAATCGAGGATGCGGATATTATCGAAGAGTGGCTGACAACAAGGCGGAAGCAGAAAGTGCATATCCGTGTTCCCAAAAAAGGAACCAAGGAAAAACTGGTAGAACTTGCCCTTGAAAATGCCCGTATGGTTCTCTCCAAGGACAGAGAACGGATTAAAAGAGAAGAAGGCCGTACCATCGGTGCAGTTCATGAGGTGGAAGACTGGCTGGGACTTGAAAATGTGGTACGTATGGAGGCATACGATATTTCCAACATCAGTGGTTTTGAATCCGTAGGTTCTATGGTAGTTTATGAAAAAGGCCGTCCAAAGCGCAGTGATTATCGTAAATTCAAGATCAAATGGGTGCAGGGGCCAAATGATTATGCCAGCATGGAAGAAGTGCTCACCCGAAGATTTACCCATGAAAGCAACGGCGAATTTGACAGTTTTGCAAGGCTGCCGGATCTGATCCTGATGGATGGAGGAAGAGGCCAGGTGAATATTGCACTGAAAGTGCTGAATAATCTGGGGATCAGTATTCCGGTCTGTGGTATGGTGAAAGATGATCACCACAGAACCAGAGGCCTGTATTTTGACAATGTGGAAATTCCCATTGATACTTCCAGTGAGGGATTCCGGCTCATTACCAGAATTCAGGATGAAGCGCACCGTTTTGCCATTGAGTACCACCGTTCTTTAAGAAGCAAGGAACAGGTACATTCCATTCTGGATGATATCCCCGGAATCGGAGATACCAGGAGGAAAGCGCTTCTCAGGAAATTCAAATCTGTGGAAAACATCCGTGACGCTTCAGAAGAAGAACTGGCACAGACAGAGAGCATGAATGCGGGAAGTGCCCGCCAGGTTTATGAATTTTTCCATAAATCCTGATGCTGCATTGCAGTTTCAACTGTGATTGTGTATAATTAAAGATAAGGTGTCTCACGCCACGGCAAAACGGCAGTGAGAATGCAAACTTTCAGCGAAAAGGAGACAAAAGTATGAAGGGTGTACAGTTGACAAAGATGGTACAGGAACTGGAGCTTAACAATCTGACTCCGGAAATCGACCTGTCAGGCATCGTGATCAAGACTGCGGAGATCAACAGACCTGCGCTTCAGCTTACCGGATATCTGGAGCATTTTGCAAATGAGCGGGTACAGATTATCGGATATGTAGAGTATACGTATCTGATGCAGCTCAATGAGGAAGAGAGACGTTTTAAATATGAGCGTTTTATCTCCAGTAAGATTCCCTGTGTTATTTTCAGTACCATGACCCGTCCGTCTCAGGACATGATTGATCTGGCTGTTAAATATAATGTTCCGACATTCGTGACAGAAAGAACAACTTCCAGCTTTATGGCTGAGATCATACGCTGGCTGGGTGTACAGCTTGCACCGTGCATTTCTATTCATGGTGTACTGGTGGATGTTTACGGCGAGGGAATTCTGATCACTGGTGAGAGTGGAATCGGTAAGAGCGAGGCTGCTCTGGAGCTGATTAAACGTGGCCACCGTCTTGTCAGTGATGATGTTGTTGAGATCCGTAAGGTCAGCGATGTAACGCTGGTAGGATCTGCGCCGGATATCACGCGTCATTTTATTGAGCTTCGTGGTATCGGTATCATCGATGTAAAAACACTGTTCGGTGTAGAGAGTGTTAAGGATACCCAGTCGATCGACCTTGTTATCAAGCTTGAGGAGTGGGACAGAGATAAGGAATATGACCGTCTGGGACTTCATGAAGAGTATACAGAGTATCTTGGAAACAAGGTTGTATGCCATTCCCTTCCGATCCGTCCGGGACGTAACCTGGCGATTATCGTTGAGGCAGCAGCTGTCAACCACAGACAGAAGAAGATGGGATACAATGCAGCAGAGGCACTGTACAAACGTGTTCAGGCGAACCTTGCCAAGAAGAGAGAGAATTCAGACGACGAAGAGTAAGGGAGGATAAGAAATGGGAACATATTGTTTTGGAATTGATGTAGGTGGAACTACTGTAAAATGCGGACTTTTCCGCACAGATGGCACTCTTGTTGAGAAATGGGAGATTCCGACCCGCAAGGAGAACAACGGAGATCAGATCCTTCCGGATGTGGCAGCAGCCGTAAAAGCAAAGATCGAAGAAAAAGGCATTTCCAAAGATGATGTAGAAGGCGTTGGAATCGGTGTTCCGGGACCGGTAAACTCCAAAGGCGAGGTGGACCGTGCAGTAAACCTTTACTGGGGCTATAAGGATGTTGCAGGAGAAATGGAAGAACTGACAGGACTTCCTGCGAAAGCTGGCAATGATGCAAATGTAGCTGCTCTTGGAGAAGCGTGGAAAGGTGCGGCAGCAGGTTCCTCTGATGTGATCATGGTTACACTGGGAACGGGTGTTGGCGGTGGAATCATTGTTGACGGTAAGATCGTAACAGGACATCACGGTGCAGGTGGTGAGATTGGACATGCCAATGTGGATCATCACGAGACAGAATCCTGCAACTGCGGAAATAAGGGCTGTCTGGAGCAGTTTGCCTCTGCAACCGGAATTGTCCGTATGGCAAAAAAAGAGCTTGCAGCTTCTGCAGAGAAGAGTGTACTCAGAGATGTGGAGAATATTTCCGCAAAAGCAGTTCTGGATGCGTTCAAGGAGAATGATCCAGTTGCAGTTGCGACCATGAAAAAAGTTGGAGAGCAGCTTGGTGGCGCTCTTGCGATCATTTCCTGTGTGACGGATCCTGAGACAATCGTAATCGGCGGAGGCGTTTCCAAGGCAGGACAGCCGCTGATTGACTGCATTCAGAAGTACTACAGAGAGTATACATTTTCATCCTGTAAAGATACTCCGATCGTGATTGCAACACTTGGCAATGATGCCGGAATTTACGGTGCAGCCAAGATGGTTCTCTGATTTTAAGTTCAGAAGAGATATAAAAAAGTGGATTCCCTGTTTCGGGAACCCACTTTTTTTATTCCTAAAATGAAATCATCAATTGTAATATTCTACAGGATCTTCGCCGGAAGTGTCTCCGCCATCGTCTCCGCCGGAAGTATCTCCGGTGTCATTTCCTGTATTATCACCTGAATTATCCCCGGAGGTGTCATCTTCGCCGGTGTTATCGCCGTCACCGTTGTCGCCGCCGGTGTTATCAGAACTGTCGGTATTATCACCGTTGGAATCATCGTTCGTGCTATCCGTACTGTCCGGAGATGCGCTTGGAATTGCGTCTGCAGCTGCGTCGGTATCGGAATCCGTATTTTCGTAATAATAGTCTTCGTCGTAATCATAGCTGCTTCCATAAAAATGCTCATCGCAGTATTCAGTCGGAAGACTGGAAATATCAAAATACTCGGTGATAGTCGGGCAGCCTGCACGTGGAAGAAGTCCGGTTTCAGAGCAGACACTTGCTTTTTCCACGCTGGAAGGCATTTCAAAATCTTTATCTTCCAGGCCTTCATGGATACGAGTCATTACCTTTTTCCAGAGATTCTTATGGAAGTTACGTGCATCTTCCGGGATTTTTTCGTTGTTGTCGTAACCGGACCATACCGCACAGGTGTAATACGGGGTATAGCCTACGAACCACAGGTCATTGTAATCCTCAGTTGTACCTGTTTTTCCTGCAACAGTCATATTGTCAAGCTGGCAGGCAGTACCGGTACCTTTTTTGACAACGTCTTCCATGGCGCTTGTAAGCAGGTAGGCAGTGCTGTCTTTGATTACAGATCTGGAAACGGAAGTATTCTCGATCAGAACATTTCCATCATGATCAAGGATCTGTGTATAGTAAATCGGTTTGATATAATTGCCGTTGTTTGCAATTGCTGCATATGCGGCGCAGAGTTCTACATTTTTGACACCCTTGGTAATACCTCCGAGGGCAGTTGCCAGGTTGGCATCACTCCATACATTTCCGTTGGCATCTTTATCTGCCTCAGTTCCATGTGCCAGAGTAGTAAATCCGAAATCATCCAGATATTTAAGACCAAGAGCCGGAGTAACCTGTTCCAGACATTTGACTGCCACAACGTTGATGGAATTCTGGATTGCCTTACGGATGGTGGTTTCGCCGCCGTAGCTTCGTGTTGCGTTGTTAACCGGAGAACCGTCCGGATATTCATATGGCTCATCCATAAATGTAGTAGCCAGTGTATCACCTTTTTCATTCAGAGCCGGAGCATAGGTGGATACAATCTTAAAGGTAGAACCGGGCTGTCTGGTGGTATCCGTGGCACGGTTCAGCGTCAGGCTGGCTGTTTTTTCACCACGTCCTCCGATCAGGGCTTTTACATAACCGGTATGCTGGTCAATAACAGTCATGGAAGACTGTGGCTGAGGTGCAAAATTTACACGCTCGGAAATAACGGTGCTTCCGTCAGAAAGAATGCTGGCTTTGTACTGATCTACATACTGCTGGCCCTCTTCCGGAGAATCAAAGAGAAGGTCAAATTCCGGATCCTGATCACGGAAATAAAGCTGAAGCATTTCCTTGCTGTAATTTTTCTGGTTTCCATCTGCATCCTGAACGGTCAGTGCGTAATCCAGTTCATACTGTACATCAGCCGGATAGTTATCCGGATTTGCATATTCTTCATCAAGAATCTGCTGAATGTTGGAATCCAGTGTTGTCATGATTTTCAGGCCGCCACTGTAAAGAAGATTAGTAGCCTGTGTTTTTGTGTAACCTTTGATATTCATAAGGTCGCTGATTACCTGGTTGGTGACCTCGTCCTCAAAATAGGTGTAGACGGTGCTTTCTTCTTCTGTGTTTTCAAGCTGTGCAGCCTGAATACGGGAGTAAACATCATCATTCAGGGCATTGTTATATTCGTCCTGGGAAATATAATTCTGATCCAGCATGTGGTCCAGAACTTCTTTCCGTCTTTTGGCGTTGGCTTTCGGGTTGGTGATCGGATTGAATTTGGTTGGGTTCTGAGTGATACCTGCAAGGGTTGCACATTCAGAAAGATTCAGATCCCATACATCTTTATTGAAATATTTTTTGGAAGCTGCCTGTACGCCGTAGGAACCTGCTCCAAGGTTGATGGTGTTCAGGTAATTTTCAAGAATTACAGATTTATCGTATTTCTTTTCAACCTGTACAGCCAGGTACTGTTCCTGAAACTTACGGGTGAAACGTTCCAGCTGTGTGGACTCATTGGTCCAGTCTGTGAAAACGTTGTTCTTCAGAAGCTGCTGTGTGATGGTACTGGCACCCTCGGAAAAATTACCGGTGGTAATTGCCTTCATTCCGGCACGCGCAATACCGCGGACATCAATACCGTTATGTTCATAAAAACGTTCATCCTCAATGGCTACCACTGCATGTTGCAGACTGACCGGGATCTGGTCCAGGGAGACCGGAAGACGGTTGGATGTAGGGGCTGAAAGCTGTCGGATCTGTGTTCCCTGGTCATCATACAGGAAGGTTGCATATCCGAGAGGTGAAATATCCACATTGTTGACATCAGGTGCTCCGGCGATCACGCCCCGGAAGGAGCCGATACCAAGGCAGACAACCATGACGCAGACTGCGATCAGAGCTGTAAATAAAACCCGGATAAACGAAACATGTGCTCTTTTTTCCAGCATGGAAGTACGGGAGATCAGAGCATTCCGCTTCTTGGAAGTGGATCTTTTTCCGTAGTTCATAATATTCCTCCTTTATAATCCGTTCTATTATATCAAATATAGAATGCCAAATAAACCCTTAAAAAAAATTTCACAATTCGTGATATCTTATACATTGTGCAAAGCAGATAATTATTATACAATAAAGAAAACTCTGCCGGTGGCAGATTTCAGTTATAGATAACGGAGGCGTAAACCATGCTGGAACATTATAAAACCATATACGAAGGCGGCGAGGGCGAACTTGTGGAAAAAAAATCCCGTTTTATCGCAACGGTCCGTCCTGTGGAAACCGAAGAAGAGGCTCTTGCCTTTATCGAAGAAATGAAAAAGAAATACTGGGATGCCCGTCATAACTGCTATGTATATTCGGTAGGAATGAATCGGGAAGCCACCCGCTGCAGTGATGACGGAGAACCATCCGGAACTGCAGGAAGGCCCATGCTGGATGTGCTTCTGGGAGCCGGGATCTATAATGCGGCCATCGTGGTGACTAGATATTTCGGCGGCGTCCTTCTTGGAACCGGCGGACTTGTGCGGGCATATTCAGGGGCAGTCCAGGCCGGACTTGCGGCCAGCACTGTAATTGAGAAACATCACGGGATTTCTCTTCAGGTGACAACGGATTATACAGGGATCGGTAAGATCCAGTATATCGCGGGAGAAAGAAGCCTGCCAATCCTGGATTCCGAGTATACCGACAAGGTTGTTCTGAAGCTTCTTGTGCCGGATGACCAGATCGAAGAGGTCAAAAAAGCCATCACAGAGGGAACCAACGGAAGAGCCGGACTTGAGAAAGATGCAGAGCTGTATTTTGCAAAAGTAAACGGAGAGGTGAAAACCTTCGAGAAATAGAACAAAAAACACCCCGGAAACGGCAGATAACTGATTTACAGTCTGCCTTTCACGGGGCATTTTCATGTCTTTTTAAATAATTTCTCTATTTCAGAAAATTCTGCCTATCAGCATTTCTCCGGTTCCGGATAATCCACACCAAAGGTTTCAACAGTCATGGATTTGATCTTCTGCTCGTCAAGAGGACGGTCACTGTAGTCTGTGTCTGTCTCTGCGATAGCATTTACAACATCCATGCCCTCAATGATCTGGCCGAATGCAGCGTAGCTTCCGTCAAGATGCGGAGCAGCTTTGTGCATGATGAAGAACTGGCTTCCGGCAGAGTTCGGATGCATGGCTCTTGCCATGGAGAGAACACCTGGTGTATGTTTCAGGTCATTTTTGAAACGGTTCTGGGAGAACTCGCCCTTGATGCTGTATCCCGGGCCGCCCATACCGGTTCCGTCCGGGCATCCGCCCTGGATCATGAAGCCGTTGATAACACGGTGGAAGATCAAGCCGTCATAAAAGCCTTTTTTTACAAGGCTGATGAAGTTATTTACTGTGTTTGGGGCAACTTCCGGATATAATTCCGCTTTCATTACATCGCCATTATCCATTGTGATGGTAACGATAGGATTTGCCATAGTTTTCGCACTCCTTTTCAAAAAGTATTGTATTTCGCTGTTCGCTCTATTATAATATGCAAAGAATAATTGTGCAAGAAAAAGGTGGAAAATATGATCATAGAAACGCATGATCCGGAGGAGACATTCGAGGTCGGAAGAAAGATCGGAATGAATGCGAAACCGGGACAGATCTACACACTGACAGGCGACCTGGGAGTTGGAAAAACCGTGTTTACACAGGGCGTGGCAGCAGGCCTTGGGATTACAGAACCTGTAAACAGCCCTACGTTTACCATTATCCAGGAATACGAAGACGGACGTCTGCCATTTTATCATTTTGATGTATATCGTATCGGGGATCTGGAAGAAATGGAAGAGATCGGATACGATGATTATTTTTTCGGACAGGGAATCTGCCTCATCGAATGGGCAGAACTCATTGAGGAGCTCCTCCCGGAAAAAAGGATTGAAGTTACCATTGAGAAAGACCTTGAGAAGGGTTTTGAGTACAGAAAGATCACCATTGAGGAGAGAGGGGAAGAGGCAGAATGAGAGTTTTGGCACTGGACAGTTCCGGGATCGTGGCATCGGTAGCCGTTGTGGAGGATGATACACTGGTAGCGGAATATACGGTTAATTATAAAAAAACACATTCACAGACCCTTCTTCCCATGCTGGATGAGATCGTGAAGATGACAGAGCTGGATCTTAAGACCATTGACGCCATTGCGGTAGCCAAAGGCCCGGGATCTTTTACCGGACTCCGTATCGGCTCTGCCACAGCCAAGGGACTGGGACTTGCTCTTGACAAACCACTGGTAGGGATTCCCACCGTGGAAGCGCTGGCATACAATCTCTATGATGTAAATGGGCTGATCTGCCCCATCATGGATGCCAGAAGAAAACAGGTTTATACGGGAATCTACCGTTATGAAGACCACAGACTTGTGACTGTAAAAGATCAGATGGCAGTGGGAATCGAGGAACTTCTTTCCATGCTGAATGAGATGGGAGAAACCGTGACATTCCTGGGAGATGGGGTTCCGGTATTTAAAGATATTATTGCAGATAAGCTTGAGGTACCATTTTCTTTTGCACCGTCTCATCTTTCCAGACAGAGAGCCGGAGCGGTAGGTGCACTTGGCATCCTTTATTATAAAGAGGGCAGAACAGAGACTGCAGCTGAGCACAAACCGGACTATCTCCGTGTATCACAGGCAGAGCGGGAGCGTGCCCAGAGGCTGAAAAAAGAATCAGAAGGGGAAAAAGCATGATCTTAAGAGAGATGCTGGTGGATGACCTGGATCAGGTCATGGAGATCGAAGAGGAACTTTTTTCTGTTCCCTGGACAAAAGAAGGATTTCTGACATTTCTTATGAAAGAGAATGCAATGTTTCTTGTTGTGGAAGAAAAAGGCCGGATCCTTGGGTATTGCGGCCTTCTTACTGTGCTGGACGAGGGGGATGTGACCAATGTTGCTGTCCGCAGAGACCGCCAGAGAGAGGGAATTGGAAATTTCCTTATGGAAAGCATGATCCGTCTGGCAGAAGAAAGGGGGATCACCATGATCCATCTGGAAGTCCGCGCGGGAAATGAGACGGCGATTCGGCTTTATGAGCGGCAGGGCTTTGTGAGAGACGGACTGCGTAAGGCGTACTATACAGATCCCACAGAAGATGCTGTCCTTATGACACGCACTGCATCTTAAGAAACTTTGCCACAGAACAGGAAAAGAGGAAAAATATGTTAGATGTTTGTTTACTTGGCTGCGGAGGAATGATGCCGCTGCCACGCAGATGGCTTACCGCGCTGATGACCCGCTATAATGGCAGCAGCCTGATGATCGACTGCGGGGAAGGTACCCAGGTGGCCATTAAAGAAAAAGGCTGGAGCTTCAAGCCTATAGACGTGATCTGTTTTACCCACTATCACGGGGATCATATCAGCGGACTTCCGGGACTTCTTCTGACCATGGGAAATGCGGACCGCACAGAACCCCTGACACTGGTAGGACCAAGAGGCCTGGAACGTGTGGTAAATGCGCTGCGTGTGATCGCTCCGGAACTGCCTTTTGAAATTAAATTTATCGAGATCACGAAACCGGAGGAGGTTCTGGAACTGAATGGTTACCGGATCACTGCATTCCGGGTAAACCATAATGTTACATGCTACGGGTATACCCTGGAGATCCTGCGTCAGGGGAAATTTTCTCCCGACAGTGCCAGAGAGCATGAGATTCCGCTGAAATTCTGGAATCCCCTGCAGAAAGGCCAGACCGTGGAGAATGAAGGAAGGGTCTACACACCGGATATGGTACTTGGCCCGCCGAGAAAAGGGATCAAGCTTACCTACACCACAGATACCAGACCAATTGAGTCCATTTTACGCAATGCAAAAGACTCCGATCTTTTTATTTGCGAGGGAATGTACGGCGAAGATGACAAGATCGAAAAGGCAAAAGGCTACAAACACATGACGTTTCGTGAAGCGGCTACCCTTGCCCGGGATGCGGGAGTAGGGGAAATGTGGCTGACCCATTACAGCCCGTCTCTGGTACGCCCGGATGATTACATGGATACAGTCCGTGAGATCTTTCCGAAGGCATGGCCGGGAAAAGACGGTAAAAGTGTGGAACTGAATTTTGAAGAGGACTGAAAAAAATGAAAGATACATTAATTCTTGGTATTGAGAGCTCCTGTGATGAAACAGCAGCCTCCGTTGTAAAAAACGGAAGGACTGTCTTATCAAACGTGATTTCCTCACAGATCGAGATCCATAAACTGTATGGAGGTGTTGTACCGGAAATCGCCTCCAGAAATCATATAGAAAGAATCAACCAGGTCATCCAGGAAGCGCTGGACGAGGCAAATGTTACCCTGGATGATATTGATGCTATCGGTGTAACTTACGGACCAGGGCTTGTGGGTGCGCTTCTTGTAGGCGTGGCAGAAGCCAAGGCCATTGCCTATGCAAGAAATCTGCCCCTGGTAGGCGTGCATCATATAGAAGGACATGTTTCCGCCAATTATATTGAGCATCCGGATCTGGAACCGCCATTTCTCTGTGCCATTGTATCCGGTGGACACACCCATCTTGTCATTGTGAAAGACTATGGCCAGTTTGAGATCCTGGGACGTACCAGAGATGATGCAGCAGGGGAAGCTTTTGACAAAGTTGCCCGTGCCATCGGTCTTGGATATCCGGGAGGCCCAAAGATCGACAAGCTTGCAAAAGAAGGAAATCCGGATGCTATTGAGTTTCCACGTGCAAAAATTGGTGAAAATCCGTATGATTTCAGCTTCAGTGGCGTGAAGTCCGCAGTTCTCAATTACTTAAACGGTGCAAAAATGAAAGGCGAGGAAGTAAACCGTGCGGATATCGCGGCATCCTTCCAGAAAGCGGTTGTTGATGTGCTGGTAGAACATACCATGCAGGCAGCAGCTGATTTTGGCATGAAAAAAATTGCTATTGCAGGAGGTGTTGCCTCCAATGGAGCGCTCCGCACTGCCATGGAAAAGGCATGCACAGACCGTGGATACAAATTTTACCGTCCGTCACCGATTTTCTGTACGGATAATGCGGCAATGATCGGAGTGGCTGCCTATTATGAATATATCAAGGGAACACGCCATAGCTGGGACCTGAATGCAGTTCCGAACCTGAAACTTGGCGAAAGATAAAAGAATCCGGGGTAATTGATTATGGAAGAGTGCAGAAATACAGCCATTGTCCTGGCAGCAGGTCAGGGAAAGCGTATGCACAGCAAAATACAGAAGCAGTTTATGGAGCTTAACGGAATGCCGGTGCTCTGTTATTCTCTGCAATGTTTTCAGGAAAGTCCGCTGATCCGGAATATCATTCTGGTGACAGGGGAGGAGTATGTTTCCTGGTGCAAAGAAGAAATCGTGGAAAAATACGGTTTTACAAAAGTTTCTGCCGTAGTATCCGGCGGAAAAGAGCGGTACGATTCCGTTTATGAAGGACTTCGTGCGTGCAAAGACACGGAATACGTACTGATCCATGACGGTGCCAGACCGTTTATTGATCATGAGATCATTGAAAGAGGACTTATGGCAGCAGCACAGACAGGTGCCAGTGTTGTAGGTATGCCCTCCAAAGACACGGTTAAGATTGCAGATGTGGAGGGAAATGTCAGTGAAACTCCGGATCGCAGCAGTGTATGGATCGTTCAGACTCCACAGATCTTTCGGTATCCGCTGATCTACGACGCATATACCAGCATCCTTAAGAAAGAAATGACCGGGATTACAGATGATGCCATGGTAGCAGAACATGAGACCGGGGTGAAAATCCGCTTTTCGGAAGGTTCCTATCGTAATATCAAGATCACAACACCGGAAGATCTTGTCATTGCAGAGGCATTTTTGAGAGAAAACAGAGAATAGAACAGAGGAAAAATCCCTGTAAATATGGGCATATAGCGGAAATTGAAGCTATATGTCCAATTTTTTGAAAAAAATATCAAATTTGTTATTGACAGGTAAGATATTTGATGATAGAATACAACATGCGCTGACAAAACAGCACAAAAAATGTTGAAAAACAACATATGGAGAGATATCGAAGTGGTCATAACGAGGCGGTCTTGAAAACCGTTTGTCCGCAAGGGCGCGTGGGTTCGAATCCCACTCTCTCCGCTAGTCAAATACAGAATAAAAACTTTTGGAAAAAGTTGAAAAAAGTACTTGACAACATAAAAGATACGAGATATAATATCGCATGTCGCTGAGAGCGATAGAGATAAATATCAGAACTACTTAGTAAGTAGGGCAATTTGGAGAAGTACCCAAGCTGGCCGAAGGGGCTCCCCTGGAAAGGGAGTAGGTCGT
>ERZ1034946.76-NODE-76-length-91492-cov-143.325218_pt1 | contig 91492 bp, 67 predicted proteins | sample MGYA00520591_ERZ1034946 | MGnify/ENA primary metagenome ERZ1034946 (study PRJEB33766, sample SAMN09781753) | gut metagenome | biome: gut microbiome | host: Homo sapiens | place: Madagascar | study: EMG produced TPA metagenomics assembly of the PRJNA485056 data set...
TGAACTGGGGCGAAGATATGTAAATATTTGCTTCTTGACCCCGGCGAAACTTAGAGGCGGGGACTATTCATTCAAATATTCGCTTCTTCGCCCCAGCGAAACTTAGAAGTGGGGACTATATATTCAAATATTCGCTTCTTCGCCCCGGCGAAACTTGGAAGCGGGGACTATATATTCAAATATTCGCTCCTTCGCCCCAGTAAAGCTTAGACGCAGGGACTATTCATTCAAATATTCGCTTCTTCACCCCGGCACAGTTCAAATGCGGGGTCTATACATCCAAATACTCGTTTCTATGCCCCCGTATAGCCAAAAGCACTTGGACTATGCAAATAGACATATTTAAATCCACATAAAACAAATCACGCGCAGCGAAATCCTACGAAACATTGTAGAATAACGCTGCGCGTCATTTTATTTTTATCTAACGAATTTCAATACAAAAAAGTGAGTACCACAATCTATCGACTTCCACCCTTACTACTGCGCAAATTTTTGACACGCATCAGATTCGGATTTATCCAATACACAGATACCGATAGTAAGTAAAAAAGAAAATTAGCAGTAATTTCATCTAACCAACAGGACTTTGGATGATTTCAATGACGAACACTTTCATTTTACAGGTGTCGAAGCCATACTTATTTTTGAAGGACAAATTTGCAACTGCTTCACCGTTCCATTGTCTGTCGATAATAGCGCATATCTCAGCCAACTATCCAAAATCGTTGGTGAAGTTAACTTGCAAATTTTCCTGAACAAAATAAACGTATGGTTCGATACCGTAACTCCTGAAAAATCTTGTCATTGAAATCGTTCAAAGTCCGTCGTTTATAGACAAACTTATTGCTAATTTTCGTCTATTATCATATAATCCGGTATCGTCGGTTCTAATCAAGTCTGATCGCGGCAAACCCTAATTTGGAAGCTTTCCATATACTTCCATAGGAACATATGCTTTGATAGCGATCCCCTCCGGCACATATTCTTCTGAAACAAGATCTCCTTTCTCGCGAACAAGCTGGATAATTCCCGCCTGCGCATAAGGAATCACGCGCTCGATATAAACTTTGTCCTCCCGAAGCATTTCCTGCAGGAGATCCTTGATCTTGTCGAGTCCTTCGTTTCGTGCTGCGGAAATCATCAGAATGTGATCCGCACGGAAATCCCGAAGCGGTTCTTCCTCGGTTCGCTGATCCATCTTGTTGAAAAGTGTTACGATCTTCTTGTTCTTGACACCCAGGCGATCCAGTGTCTCGTAAACGATGTGCATCTGCTTATCCATCTGTGGATTGGACGCATCAACAACGTGGAAGATGTAATCCGCATACTTTGCTTCCTCAAGGGTACTCTTGAAAGCTTCGATCAGATGATGCGGAAGTTTGCGGATAAATCCGACGGTGTCCGTCAGAAGTACCTGCTGATGTCCGTCAAGTTCCAGCATACGCGTAGTCGGATCAAGCGTTGCAAAAAGCTTATCCTCCTCCAACACCTCTGCATCGGTCAGATGGTTGAGCAGCGTGGATTTACCGGCATTCGTGTATCCGACGATTGCAACAACCGGCACATCATTCTTCTCACGCTTGGCGCGTGTGATATCACGGTGCTTGACCACCTCCTTCAGTTCACGGTTGAGCTGCGCGATACGATCATTGATCAGTCGGCGGTCAATCTCTAACTTCTTCTCTCCCGGTCCTCTCGTTCCGATTCCACCACCGAGGCGGGACATCGATTTGCCGAGTCCGCTCAGACGGCTCAGACGGTACTTGAGCTGAGCTAGTTCTACCTGTATCTTTCCTTCGCTGGTTGTCGCACGCGCCGCAAAAATATCTAAGATAATGAGCGTTCGATCCATAACTTTTGTTGCAAGTATTGATTCAAGGTTCTTCATCTGTGCAGGGGATAATTCATCATCACACACAATTCCGGTCGCTCCGGTTGCAGCGAGAAGCTGCGCGATCTCATCGACCTTACCCGTTCCAACATACGTTCCCGGATGAATGGTCTCACGCTTCTGGATCAAGGTTCCGACCACGACTGCTCCTGCCGTCTTTACCAGTTCTGCAAGTTCTGCAAGGGAATCCTCTGCGTCGTCTCCATCCTGTTCACTGATACCGACCAGGATTACTTTCTCTTCGATTTGTTCATTTTCATAGGTTTCCGCCATTATCTCGTCTCCAAAAATGTACTTTCTCTCTGGGCATCCTCATCGGATGGGAACTGTTCCAGATAGTCTGCCAGCATACTTTTTGCGGAGGCAAAATCACCGCTATACTCATACGCTGTAATTGCACTCTTCATCAGGTTCTGCTTATTCGGAGCCTTCTCCATCGCAAGTGCCGCATTAAAATACGTCAAAGCATCGGTATAATTGCCCTCTCCCATCTCTTCTTCACCGAGATCATAGAGTTCATACGAAGTCGCGTTACCGGAATCCAGATACTCCTTCACGCATTTATCTGCCTGATCTGCTGCTCCGTTTGCCTTATAGACCTGCGCAAGATAGTAGGAAGCCTTCGTCTGACCGCCGTCCTTTGCCTTGGTCAAATCATCCTCTGCCGTCTTGTAATCGCCGAGCAGATAACTGATACGTCCTTTGTACAACAGATCCTTCGCCTTGTCACCCTTGATCTCCATCGCGGCGTTCAGATACTTCTGACCGTCCTCGCCCAGCCCATGCTGGTTCATGGACTCATAGATGCCTATGTACAGTTCGTAGTCCTTCTTATCTTCCTTGACTGCGCTCTCATAGTCCGCCAAAGCCTTCTCCTGATCCCCCATATCGAAATAAAGGTTGCCCCTGAGATAGTATGCCCGTCCATCCTTATTATAATCAATGATTGCATTATATGTATCCAAAGCATCCTTCATGGCACCATTCAATGACTGTGCCTCTGCTTTATAGAAGCAGATGTCAATCTCCTTCTCACCGACCTTGCCAAGCGACTGATCCAACGCATTCTGAAATGCCTGAATCGCCTCGTCGTATTTGCCGATCTCCAGACAGTTGATTCCGTACTGGCGGTACGCATCCTGTTCCTTGGTATCCTTCTTGCCGCACGCCCCGAGAGACAACGCAAGCACCGCTGCCAGCATGACTGAAATTATACGCTTTCTCATACTATGTTCTCACTTTCTCAAATTTAAATCACTTGAAATTATCTTACCATATATGGATGAAAAAAGCATCCCCACCTCGCCAAAACGGACAAAAATCCCCAGAGCTGAAACTCTGGGGATTTTATCTACTGGCGTTCCGCCTTACGCGCCTTCTTGTGCGCATACATTTTCTCATCGGCCTCATTGATATACTCATTGAACGGTTTCTCGTAATCCGTTACGACAGCATAACCAATGCTCGCTTCGATTGGGAAAGCAACGCTGTATCCTGCTGCGATACGTTTCAACGTATTCTGCATTGTTTCATACAGCTCTACCGCCTTCTTCTCATCACAATCCGGAAAGATCACAACAAATTCGTCCCCACCGTAGCGCATTGCCACACCGTCTGCGGGACAACTCTCACGAATCATATCCGCGATTGCCTTAATCTCAATATTTCCCATATCATGGCCGAACTCATCGTTGATATATTTCAAGTGATCCGCATCGATGAACATGATCGTCATTGGCGTCTGTTTCGCTTTGCATTTTTCAAAAAGAGGCTCGGCGAGTTCATTGTAAGCCATACGGTTATACAGTCCGGTTAGCGAATCTAAGATATAAAGCTTCGACAATTTGTTATTGGCACGCCTTAACACAATCTTGCCGTGCAGATATTCCAAAGCCTCTGAAAATGCACTTAATGACTCAAACAGGAACTGATTGTCAATCATATAATCACAATTGCCGAGAACCAGGTAACCAACCTCGCGGTCTCTGAAATGAATTGCTACAAACAGATAGAATCCATCCGTCTTCCTGCTCCATAATTCCGGGAGCAGTTCGCCCGCTTTCTTCTTGATATCGCCCGAATATTCTCCGCTTTTGTGTGCAAAAAGCATCGTCATATCTTCCGGATATCCTTCCGTGATATCCGCCTCAACCTTGTCCTGTATCGCATCAATCTGCTGCGCCTCAACGAGATCTGTGTTCATGAACACATACATCTCCTCACACCGGAGTCCGGAAAGGCATTTGGCAAGGCACTGCGCCATCTGCTCGTAGCTCGCACACTCGAGCAGACCTCGTTTCAACTCCATCAGCTCATCATGCAGATCGGATTCTCTCACTTCCTTGAAGATGTGGTTGATCACATACTGGCTCCGCTTCTTCGGATGCTTTGCCTTACAGCCGCAACTTCCCTGATAGATTGCGTGCGAAGGTGCAAAGCAGCTATCCTTCACATTTTTTCCGTTCCAGACATGATTCAGCAGTTCCATCGCAGCGTATGCGATATTCTCCCGCACATACGATACGGTCGTAATTCTGGGATTAAAATAAGATGCCTTGTCAAAATCGTCAAAACCGGTAACCAGAAAATCGCCCGGCACATGATAACCGAGTTCTTCCGCACGGTGGCACACACCAACTGCAATATTGTCATTGGCACAGACAAATGCATCCACCTTCTGTCCCTGCTCCATGAACTGATTGAACGCCCACACACCGGTCATCACCTCGTAATCCCGATGCAGAATGCGATCCTGCTCCACAAGGATTCCGTGTCTCTGCAATACGTCGATATAAGCCTGCATTCTGTCATGGTTCTCCGTAACATACTGCGGACCGCCAATGTAATTGATCTTCCTGCATCCGTGCACCGTGACAAGATGTTCCACAAGTTCTTTGATCGCCGAATAATTATCCACACCTGCATGGTACATACCCGGAATCTTCTCAAGAAGCGAGACTGCCGGTACATTCGACGCCTTGATCATGTCGATAATCTTCTTGGAATTCTTGCGCTTGGCAACATTCGTAATCTCTACAATGATACCGTCGAATTCACTGAAATCCGGGAGCGTAAAGATATTGTATTCACCCTCATTATATTTTTCATCCTTACTAAAATTACCGAATGAATTAAAGACATACAGCTCCGCATCAAGGTTGTGTTCCTTGATGTAACGTTTACATCCGCAGATCCAGTCGTAATTGATAAATCTGCGCCATCCATCGGCAACAATTGCAATCTTTTTCATATACACTCCTATATATGATCACAAAATATTTTCCTCTACATTTTGCGTCTGTTACCACTCCTATACACTATTATATACGTTCCATGAAAGAATTGCACGAAGAATTTGATACGATTCTGGATACAACTTGACTTTTTTCATATGCTTCATTATAAAATGATTGCCAATCTTCTCGGAATCCAGCCGCTGCTCGGATACTGTTACGGAGCCAATAACAAAAAGCGTTTTATCTCGATCATGAAATTCAGTGGCATGCTGACACTGATCAGCGGCACGGTACTCAGCGCGATCTATATCATTTTCAGCCGACCGGTCGTAACGCTTTTTATCAATGATACGCAGACGATTTCTGATTATCTGGCGATCGTGATTTCGTTACTGCTGTTGCGGAGATCCTTACGAAAATTCAAGGGAGATCCGTCCTGAAAATCTATTTAATATTCCAAAAGGGAGATAGCAAGCCACCTCCCTTTAAAAAAAAACTATTGTTTCTCTGATACTTTCTTCATTAATGCTTCCTGTAATACCTGGGAAAAATTCACCCCAAGTGCAACAGCCTCTTCATTCAGCCATTGTGGAATACTTAATGTCTTTTTGACCGCTTTCCCATTATTACGTTTCTGATAAGCAAGCATATCAAACTCAATTACCACGCAATATTCATTTTCATGCACTGTAATTTCATTTAATTCGGATGGCTTTGGTATCTTTCTTTTTTCCTGCTTGAAGCTTACAAGTTCAAGTCCTAAAGCGTTAACTGCCATCTCATATGCTTCCTGCATATCATCACCTTGTGTCATACATTCTGGGAAATCAGGGAATGTCACCCAGAAACCGCCCTCTTCTGCAATATGGAAAATTGCCGGATAAAATAATTTTCTCATCGAAATTCCTCCCTATTTTAATCGACGAATTCAAATCATTTTATTGAAGTATTCTTGTGATACCTGTAACTGTTTCTTTAGAATTTCACGCCACATAGCAGGATGGATTTCTCCTGATCCTTTTGAGACCTTGGTTCTTCTCAAATTTCCGTTTGAATCGATTTTCCGAAAAAAATAGTGATCTGTGTCTTTATATAATTCCCAACCATCTCTCTCGCAAAATCTCTTTAATTCTTTCCAACGTGGCATACAATATTCTCTCCTATTTTTTCTGCATCGTCCATAATTAATGCCTTAAAGATATATGGAATATGTGCTTTCCGATTCGGACTTCTTGAATACAATTCGTACTCCGCATAATATTCACCTGCATAGTCGAGAATTGCCTCGCCCATATTCAAACGTGCCTCATTCTCATCTTTTCCATTTTCAACGAGATCAATTTCATTTAATGATAATGTCACAGATCCATCATCTTCCTTGTACTCCTTTGCAGTAAACTGATATGCAGACAAGATCTCCGACATTGTTTCCAGGTTAGAAAACCACATTTTATCACGTGTTCTTTTTATGAATTTTGGTTTATTATGAATCACACTGTCACACACAGCGCTCCACTCTTTCCTTACAGTAGTAGCTTGTTCCATTAGCATGTCAATCATCTCCTTTATATTCCTCCATTATATCAAAAGTGTACATTTTGTCAATTATGTACACTTTATTGTATGACAAAATTTCATAAATTATTCAGATGATTGCATAGGAAAAGCGCTGCCACACACTTCTGTATGGTAGCGCCTACTCCCCTCAACAAATTGAGGAAATATGTTTTTATTTGTTATCTAAAAAAATTACTCAGCCACTTTCACAAGAGAAAAGTCGCTCATTGTAATTGTATGTGGTTTCAGCTTACCTTCGCTAATCTTTCCCATGGAAACTACCATGTCAATGTTAGTATCTGTCTCCTTATCTTCTCCTACGGTAAATTCACAAACAACTTCTTTTTCTGTGTTAGCTGTAAGTGAAATATCCGCTCCACCATACCAAGTATACGTTGCATTTAAAAACGCTAACTTTATTGTTCTTGCTACTGTGGAAGTAACTTTAAATTTTGCACGATACTTGCATCCCTTTTCTAACGTAATGCCTCCCTGCTTGAGCTGAACATTCCAATCTTCAGTTCCCACATCTGTAATATTATAAGTAACCGCACCATTTGAAACAACCGATGTTGCTGCAGCTGGATTTGAAATTGCCCATATATTCCAATTATTTGTGTCATCCGAGAAATCAGCATTCTTCAAAAGATTCTTTCCAGCCTCTTCCGGCTTAATCTCCAGTGCATCAATCTTCTCAAGCACAATATCATCGATATAGATTCTATGCTGCTCCGTAATCTGCGTTCCGCCAACAGCTCCCATTGCAATGTTAAAGATGGTTCCCGGATCCGTATCTTCCGTCATCTTAAACTCTTGCGTAAATGTCTTATATTCGCCTGTAAGATCAACCGTCTTCTGACAGTATGGTGTCCAGTCTTCGCTTCCATCCGCGTTCTTATGTACGCTTCCATCTCTCTGCAAAGCATACGATACCTTTCTGTCAATCGAAGATTTCATCTTCATGGAGATGCGATACCACTGTCCTTTTTCGAGATTTACCCCCATCTGTTTTAACTGAATATGCCAATCCTGATTTCCTGTATCTTTAACCGTGAAATCTGCTGCATTATCCTCATTCAGCGAATCCACAACATAAGTCACATTCGATGGTGTATAGCAGTATGCCTCAAATCCAGATAATCCTGCATTAAAGCTTCCATTCTTGATCAATGCGTCCTCATCAATTCTAACATCATCCAGATAAACGGTTGTTCCAAGTCCAAGATCAAACGTAATATCTTTGTCCGATAAATCTGCCGCAGTCTTAAACTTAATGCTATACGTCTTCTTTTCTGTAGTGAGATCAAATGTCTTCTTATCTCCCGCAACAGTAACTATCATTGTCTTAGCTTCATCCGCCTGTGCAGAGAAACTCAATACATATTCTTTATCTGCACCAAGCGCCAGATCACTTTGTCCGACAAGAACTTTTCCATCTTCTGTACCTGCCGCACTTGTTACTTTCAGACGACGTCCATCCTCTAAATCCGTTACTGAAATGTCTGCATCTGCTTTATTGGTAACTTCCCAATACTTCATTCTTCCGGTTCCTTCCTGGAACGAACCATTGTAAACATAATTACCGTCTGCAAGTGCCTTCTTTGTTGTATCTTCTTTAATCTCTTCGTAACCTGTCTTTTCAACACGTACGTTTGCAATATGAATCGTTGCTGTTGAAGCAGTATTACCCAGATTGAACTCAAGACGACCGTTTGCATCACTATCACTTGTCATCTGGAATTCAAGTGTATAACTCTTTGATGTAGTACCCAAATCAAGTTTTGTATCTGCAAGATATCTTGTATAGTTATGATCCGGACCGGAAATGTCTGCAATCATCGTACGAGCGTCATCTGCATATGCATCAAACGTCACTTTATATTTTCCACCTTTTTGCAGAGGCACATCCGGTTGTACCAACTGAATACTGTAGTCCGCTGTTCCGGCATTTGTAGTAGAAATTACAATCTTATGATTCTTAATTTCTGCAGTTCCCTCTCCATCTAATGTAGTAAGGAATTTCCAGTTAACATCATCTGTCAAATCCTCCGCTACAGAAAAATCGCCATTCTTGATATAATTTCCGGTTGCATCAGGATCTCTTAACACGACCTCTTTCACCGGCTTCTCCACATTTTCATCGTAACTGTCTTTCTGATATACCTTGACATAATCGATTGCAAACTGCTGGTCATCATAAGTCGTGCTTTCATCCGGATATCCTACCCAGCTTCCGCCAACCGCAAGATTTAAGATCATATAGAAAGGTTGATCAAATGGTGCCGGATAAGCGACAGTACCTTGTCCGCTTTTTGCTGAGAACCAGTCTGACTCTTCATGGAATTTAATTCCATCAATATACCATACGATTTTACCAGGCTCCCAATCAACCGCATAGGTATGATAGTTGTCTGCAAAGTTATCCGATTTTGAAACGGAATAAGTACCCTGGCTCTGATCATGTGGCTCACCATAGTGAATGGTTCCGTATGCCTTGTTCGTCTCCTGTCCCATAACCTCCATAATATCGATCTCGCCACACTTTGGCCACTGTCCGTAGAGGTTCTCGTCGGTCGGCATCATCCAGAATGCCGGCAGATAACCTTTTCCGGTCGGAACCTTTGCACGGCACTCGAAATAACCGTATTTGAAATCATGCCTGCCCTGTGTGTTGATACGGCCAGAGGTGTAACTTGCGTTTCCGTCTTTATCAACCGTCTTAACCGGTTTTAACAGGAGTTTTCCGTCTTTGACCTGAATATTATCGGCAGAATCAACATAAGCCTGCCACTCGCTGTTCACCCAGCCCGGCTCATGTGTCTCCACATTCCAGTCTGCTTTATTTAAGGAGTCTCCATTGAAGTCGTCTTTCCACTTCAGTTTATATCCCTGCTTCAGAAGATCTGCTTCCGTGAGTCCGGAAGGAGTCTGAGAGGAAGATGATCCTGACGATGAAGACCCGGAGGATGTATTATTATCCTTCGTATCATCTTTCTTCTCATCGGTCTTATTATCCTTGTTATCATCTTTATTGTCATCGGCTTTCGCATCCGAAGTAACCTGGCTCTTCTCACCGGACTTTACTTTCGTTGTCTTGCCGTCCGCATCTGTGATTTTGACCACAGAATCAGATTTATTATGAATGGTCACATTCGCGTTTTCATCGGTACATACAACCTTAATTGCAATCTTTGTTGTAATGGTGGTATCTTCTGCGGCTACAACCAGTTTTACCTCTTTCTTGGATGTTCCGGACAAAGATACGCTTTTTGCTTTCTGTACCTCCACTTTGCCGACGCTTCCGTTGTTCGTTAACGATACCGCGCCTTTACACTCTAAAACGATTGTTTTGAGTGTCGCATTATTTTTGATCTTTACTTTATTTCCTTTTACGGTAATTGTGAGATTTTTGTAATTTCCTTTTGGAATCGTGACATTCGTACTCTTGTTTTTGGACTTGATCACAATTGAGTACGCTTTCTTACCTTTTGCTACCTTGAGAGCCTTATTTAACTCCTTCTGATTGGATACGGTGATGGTCTTCGACTTGTTGGTTGCGCCATACACCGGAAGTTGTACCATGCTTACCGCAAGGGATGCTGCAAGCACAACTGCACCTGTTTTTCTGAAAAACCCCTTCTTCATAAAAACTTCTCCTTCTTAATTTTATTTTTCTGTTTATTTGAAACCGCCTGCATATCCGCAAAAAATGTGTTGTTGAATGCATTGAACTTTTTAGGAAGTAATTTAAAAAATATTACAAAGAGTTTTGCGTATATGCAGGCGAATTTCTTATGTAGTTGTTTTATTATCCCTTCACACTGCCTAAGGCGATACCCTGAACAATGTGCTTGGATAAAATCAAATATACAATAATGACTGGCAGGATGGAAAATGTGATCATCACATACACCTGTCCCATATCGAACTTCAGCCAGTCCGCCGCACGCAGCTGTGCGATCAGGATCGGAAGTGTTTTCTTCTTATCATCGTGTAAGATCAATGCCGGAGTAAAGTAATTATTCCAGTTGCTTACAAATGTGAAGATTGCCTGTACTGCGATCGCCGGCTTCATCAGCGGCATAACGATCCGGTTGTAGGTGTAGAACTCACCGGCTCCGTCGATTCGTGCTGCCTCGATCAGCGACATCGGTAACGCGCTCTCCATGTACTGCTTCATGTAGAAGAATACAACCGGCGACGCGATGGATGGAACAATCAGCGGAATAAAGCTGTCCATCAGATGCATTCCGTTTACGAGTTTGATGAATCCGAGTGCGGTAACCTGTGTCGGAATCATCATGATCATCAGGATAAACGGATAAATATACTTCTTTAATTTAAACTCATATGCATGGATTGCATATGCAGTCATCGTTGAAAAGTATGTACAGAGAACTGCTGCGCATCCGGAAATGATCAGACTGTTGATCATACCGGACCAGATTGGAAGTGTTCCGTGCACAAGGTTGTTCCAGTTCGTCAGAAGAAAATGACTCGGGACAGCCGTAAATCCTGCTTTTAACTCACCCTTTGATCTGGTTGCATTAATGAACATAACATAAAACCAGAACAGACAGAAGAAGGAAATAATAATCAGCACAATGTATGCGAGAACTCTTCGCGCATGAAGTCCCATGCCTTTTTTGGTATCTTTACTCATCTTTGCCATAGTTCATTACCCCTTTCTCTTATCGTTTCCCGTCACCTTAAACACAACCAGACTCAAGATGGTCGTAAGGATAAACAGAACAACTGACAATGCACCGGCCATACCGTAGTTCTTACTGAACAGATGCTTGTTCAAGTACATGATCAGTGTCATGGTTGAACGCATCGGATCTCCGGTTCCGTTTGTTAAAATCTGTGGTACATCGAAGAGCTGTAAACCACCGATCAGGGATGTAATGATTACATATACTAAGATCGGGCGAAGTAACGGAAGTGTAATTTTGAAGAACACCTGTGTTGAAGTGGCGCCATCCACTTCTGCTGCCTCAAAAAGTGAAGTATCAATTCCCATCATACCTGCCATAAGAAGAATGGTTGTGTTACCGAACCACATCAGGCAGTTCATTAAAGCAATCAAGCCTCTTGTACTTCCGGCATGTGACAGGAACTTATACGGTTCGGAGATGAACCCGATCTGCATCAATAAAGAGTTGATCGGTCCTCCATCCGAGAACAGCGTAAAGAACAACATAGAAAAGGCAGATGCCATAATCAGGTTCGGCAGATAAATGACCGTCTTAAAGAATCTGGCGCCTTTTAATCGAAGCTGCACGTCCGAAAACCATGCTCCCAACAGAAGGGAGAGAAAAATCTGTGGGATAAAACACATGATCCAGAGCACCATCGTATTCTTAAAATAAACCCATATGTCACCGCTGCTAAAAAGCGCCTTATAATTATCTAATCCAACAAATCTTGGTCCAACCTGTGTCAGACCAGACATGTAATTTTCAAAAAAACTGTTATAAATTGTATTTACTAACGGTACCAGCTGAAATATGACAAACACAACAATAAACGGGATTAAAAATATGTAGCCCCATTTGTTGTATCTGACTGCTTTTCCTCCGCTACTCTTCTTCATAAACTTACCTCTAATATGTTAATTCCGGATACTTCTCAACAACGGCCTTGTAGAAGAGATCAAGTGCCTGATCCTTTGTAGCCTTGCCTTCGAAGTAGTTCTTCATTGCATGCTGGAACTCTTCGTTACATCCCTGATCGTATGCACAAAGGTTGCTTAAATCAAGCTTTGATACACCTGCGCAGTACATCTCGAGCGGGTTCTGTCCGCCAAGGATCTTGCTCTCGTATGGCTTATCATCCTTGCCCATGATCGTTCCGTCTGCCAGTCCGTTCATAACTTTGTTGTTGTTTACGAAATCATCATCATCCACAACGATGTCTTTCATGATATCGTCGTCGGTTGTCATCTTAAGAATGATATCTTTAACAAGGCTTGCATTGTCTGTTCCATTTGCAGCACAGATCCATGTACCACCCCAGAAGAAGCCCTGTGGTCCTTCAGCAGCACCCCAGCCACCGTTATATCCGATAGAACCTTCTGTATCAGCAGCCATTGAGAAGTTTACTAACCATGCTGGTCCAAAGTAGCAGAATACTTTTCCTTCCGGATAGAATCCCTTTGACCAGTCATCAGACCACATATCATGTGTTCCTGTCTCACCGGCATCAACAAGTGCCTTAGAGTCATCAACCCACTTCATAATGTTGTCATCGATGTTGATCTTGCCATCTGTCACCCACTTAGAAGTTACGTTGTTGGAGTATACACGATAAGAATCGTTTACAGAAGATGTCATATGATATCCAGCATCTTTCATCTTCTTAGCAGTCTCGTTGAATGTATCCCAATCGCTTACATAATTCTGAACCTCAGCAGGATCATCGGTTCCAAGAACTTCCTTTGCAGCCTCTCTGTTATAGAAGAGAACACCCGGGCAGCCCTGCCATGAAACACCTTTTAATGTTCCGTTGGAATCGGTTACGATATCCTTTGTGTACTGATACTGCTTAGAAAGATCCTCGTCTGTGATTCCAAGATCAGAGATTGGCAGTGTGTAATCGGTATCGACATATTTCAAAGCGTAATCTGCCTCAACCAAGAAGAGGTCGATCTTGTCATCGGCTGCTGCGCTGTCCTGATTTAATAATGTCTGATCCAGGTTGTTCTGGTATGCATTATCATCGTTTGGTGTGATGTTCCATACAACATCTACATCACCGATCTTACCGTGTGTTGCATCTACTTCCTCGTATCCAGGATAGTGTGCGGTAATACGGCTCTTGAACTCCTCGTTCCAGCAATAGATATTAAGAACTTTTCCTTCGTCTGCGGCCTGCTCAGCTGCCTCTGTGACAGGATCTGCACTTGATGTTGTGTCACCGGTTGTGGAATCTGTTGTCTTGCCCCCGCATCCTGCGAGCATTCCTGCAAGCATGGTTGCGCACAATAATGTGCTTACAATTTTCTTTTTCATAGTATTTTCCTCCTTATGATTTGCTTCATCAGCATGGTTCCATTATAGGGATTTTGTTACCCTCCGAATACAATATTTCTTGCAAATATATCAAAATCATGACATAATGTTCGCGAAGGCAAAAGTGAGCCGTTTTTACACACATCACAAGGAGGATATCGCATGCTAGAATCGCAATGGTATAAAAAGGAATTGGAGAACAGTGATTCCGACATAAAACACCGCTCACTGTCGGAAGAATATTCATTTTTTGAAGCGGTAAAAGACGGGAATATCGAATTCGTGCAGAAGAACTGTCAGGAAGAAGCCTTCTCAAATCCGGAAGGCATGGGAATCCTGTCGAAGAATTCCCTGACCAATTTAAAATATCATTTTGTTATTACGGTCGCTTTGGTCACCCGCTACTGCATCGACGGAGGGATGGAGACGGAGCAGGCTTACCGCCTCAGCGACTTTTATATACTGCATATGGATTCGTGTACATCGATAAAAGAGATCTCAGAACTCCATGATGTGATGGCGCTCGATTTCACCGGTAAAATGCGCCTTTTGCAGAAGAACGCCGCCTTGTCCAAACCGATCGCGCAGTGCATCGATTACATCTATGCACATATCAGTTCGCGCATCACCGTCGAGGAACTCGCCGAATATACATCGCTGTCCACAAGCTATCTGTCACGCCTTTTCAAACAGAATCTCGGTGTATCGATCAGCGATTATATCCGCGAAAAAAAAATCGAAAAAGCACAGAATCTTCTGCGCTTTTCCGATTTCACTTATGTTGAGATTGCAAACTACCTCTCGTTCTCGTCCCAGAGTCATTTCATCCAGACTTTTGAGCATTACGTTGGTATGACTCCCAAGCAATACCGCAGTTCCAAATACAAGAGTACGTGGTAGTCATTATTTTAATACGATCCGCAAGGTGTGTGTGTTCTGTTCCTCGAACTCATGGAACGGAATGCACAAACTTTTTGCATTCGCTTCTTTGTAAAGTGTTCCGTCGATCCAGATCTCTCCGATCTGATATTTGCCGTACTCCTTACGTCCCGGATTCTGATATACAACGGAGAACGTCTGTCCCCGGTATGGAATCTCTGCGGAGAAATTTCCCTCCGTATCAAACTGTTCCAAAAGGATCTTCGGTTCGATCATGAGATCTCCCCACAGGCCACGGAAACCGTAGATCTGTGTAACGACCGTCATCATATACCAGCTGGCTGCACCGGTCAGATACGGATACTTTCCGCGTCCCTGTGCATCGAAGTATTCCGGAATTCCCGGATACATTCTGCTGACCTCAAGATCCATCGCCTGTCCGAGAAGTGTGTACAACGCCTTATAGCCTTCCCGCACAAAACCTCTCTGATACAACGCGTTCGCATACATAACGGTCATATGAGAGAATACCGCTCCATTCTCTTTCTCGCCGTATGCAAATCCGAACATTCTTCCAAGATCGAACTTCTCTTCTTTAAAGTCTGTATTCAGGCGGTAACCACCGATATCCTTTTTATACAGATACTTATCTGCACTCTCTGTAATCGATTTTACCTGTGCATCATCCGCCACATTTCCCATGATGGAAAATACCTGACCGGTCAGCATCATGCGCACGTTTCCGTCAATGACGCCTTCCACCTGTCTGCCGGAATTATCGTAATATCCGTTGAACCAGCCTCTGCCTTCTTCGTCCGAAACCCACTCATGGTTTCGGATGAACTGCGCATACCAGTCCGCTTTCTCACGAAGATCCGCCACAAGTGTATCAATATCCACACGAATCTGTTCTCCGCTGATGTTATGCACACATTGATCCGCATATGTACTTAATACCTCGTTTCTCTTTTCACTCGAAGCATAGGTATCCATCTTCTGGGAAAAGAGGATTTCCATCTCTTTTGCCAGCAAGATATCATTTTCGTGACATCTGTTTTTGTACGTCTCCAGCGTGTCTGCAAGATCCCTCAGATTGCCGATGTAAGCACAGGTGAACGCCACGCTTTCGCCACGCGCATCCGCCATGTCCAAAGCATCGTTCCAGTCTGCTCCGCGCAGACGTATCGCACCATGCTCGCCCGCCTCATAGAATGCACACAGGTTCTGAAGCAGAAGATGTTCAAGGACCGTTCCCTCATATACATTTCCATCTTCGTCCTTCTGCCGCATTCCGTAATCCGCATTCCACTCAGCGTCTTTCCTGTTTCCACGACACACCTGAGGATCCTTGAAATACGACACCTTTTCCTTTAAGATCTCTACATCACCAGTCTGGTTCATATACAGCTTCGTTGTGACAAAAGGCCAGAATGCGTGATCCATCCAGACTCTTGTGATGTTATTGCGGTCTGCGACAAACTCTCCCGGCTGACTGCCGATAATTGTCGCATTTGTTCCGTCGAAACGCACACCCGCAAAGCTGTTTAGAATCATGGAACGCACTTCCTTCGGATCAAGGATCAGAAGGGATAAACAATCCTGCCAGAGATCTCTCCATCCTCTGCCGCCTCTTCCATAATCGTGATACGGAAGGAACGAGCAGCCGTAAATTCTTCTAAGAACCGGCTGGAAACAGATCCATTTCAGATAACTGTCTTCCTTCGGATTTCCGGTTTCAAATGAGATATTGACCAGACGATTCCAGTATTCCTTCGCCTCTTCAAAAGCCTGATCGGCCTGTTCCTTTGTTTTTAATGCCTCAGCAGTTCTTGTAATCTCAGAAACTTCTTCGGTCATTCCGCTTACAATAATGTACTCTTTCGCTTCGCCCGGTTCCAAAGTAACCTCTGCAAAAGACATCGCTCCGAGTGCTTCTTTTCCGTCGATCTTCTCGCCAGCCTTACATCCCTTCTTCTTCTCTGCAAGTGCCTCCGGCGCAATAAATGTGCCGCTTTCGCCGATAAAAGATTCTGCAGTCGGGAAGAAACTTTCCGGATCATTTCCGTTCTCATCACTGCCGATCACATAGTAGATCATGTTATTTTTCTGATGCCCTCTCTCATCGAAAGAGAGTACCGGTTTGCAACACACACCGTTTGGCATAGTGGTGATCCGGTGCAACAGGGAAGTCACATGGCGGTGATCTCTGATGTTATCCGCACTTCTTCCATAAAGTGGAATCGCAGGAGTGATGCGTACCGACTTTGCACCCTCTCCCTTATTTACGACCTTCACCTGCATGACCTCTGCGCCATATCCAAGCGGTGCAAAAAGGCGGATCGTTGCCTCGAGCTTCACTTCCTTTATGATGCGTTTCTCTTCCTGCCACATAAATCCGGCATCCAGTGTAACATCATCTTCTTTTCCTAGAAAACGCTCATACTCGCACTTTGCGGATGCCCCCGTAAGCGAATAGCTTTTGTCTCCATCCACTGTGCACCAGATATTTCTGGTGCTGCGGTTGTTATGGAGATTCTCGATGCTTACCGGTTCTAAGAGGAAGTGATTCTGGTCTAATTTACAGTCTCCCCCGAAGTTCTGTGTCACGCTGCTTTTGATTCCATCTTCGTTCGCAACCGGAAAATTGAATTCATGTTGCTGCTTTAAATGTGTTATGCGAAATTCACCGTTCTTGCCGGTAAACTGAAATCTGTTCTTCATTTGAAACTCCTCACGCTATTATAAATAAAGCTTGATATCTGTCTGATCCGTCATCTTCTCGACAGGAACATAATTGTCTGCAAGCTCTTCTCCGTTCACAACAAGCTTGGTATAGCCGCTCTCCTTGTGATCCGGATTCAGCACCTCAATATGAAGATGTTTTCCACGGAAATCTTTCTCCACCGTAAACTTATCCCAATCCTTCGGAATAGAAGGTGCAATGCGCAGTCCGTAGAAGTCCGGACGCATACCGAGAATTCCTTCCACACATCCGACCATAACAGTGGATGCTGTACCTGTCAGCCAATGCACATGCGAACGTCCGAAATGCGGACTGTGCTTACCCTCTGTAAACTGACCGTAGCAGTATGGCTCCAGCTTGCGGATCTCTGCGCGGTCATTCTGTGCAGACGGTGCGTTCTCTGTAAAATACATGAATGCGCGATCACCGTGTCCCATTAATGCTTCTGCAAGGATCAGCCATCCCTGTGTCTGGGAGAAGATTCCTGCATTCTCCTTAGAACCCGGATTGTAGATAACTGCGAGTGCTCCATCAAAAGCATGTGTATGATATGGCGGATCCATAAGGATAGCTCCATATTCGGTATTCAGTTTCTTGTACACATTGTTCATGGCAGCGTCTGCCTGCTGCGGCGAGGCAAGTCCACTGATGACCGACCAGCTCTGTGGATTCAGCCACATATTGGCTTCCGGATCCGTTCTCTTGCCGATGACCTCTCCCTGCTCCGTAAATCCACGGATAAATCGATCTTCGTTCCAACAGAGATCGTTGATGATCCTGCCTAACTTCTCCTGCTCCTGATCGAGGAATGCGATATATTCCTCATCCTTCTTATGCGCTGCAAAAAGCTTCAAGATAGACATCGCATAATAGAACTGCAACGCAACGAAGGTTGACTCTCCATCCTTGCCGAGACGCAGACAATCATTCCAGTCTGCATACAGTCCTGCCGGCAGGTTGTGCGGTCCCAGATGCTTCATCGAGAAGTCAATTGCACGCTTTAAGTGCTCGTATACCGTTCCCTCATCCTTGTTGGCAAATGGAATCACTTCGTCAATAAAATCAAGATTTCCGGACTCTGCAATATACTTATATACTGTCGGGAAAAGCCATAATGCGTCATCCGCACGGTATGCCGGATGTCCCGTCTCCTTCACGTAAGAAGCATCATCCGGTGTATCCTCCTGTCCTGCATTATGTGTGAATTTTACAAGCGGAAGTCCGCCGCCGTTGTCCACCTGTGCGGATAACATGAACCGGATCTTCTCTACTGCCATCTCCGGTGCAAGATGGATCACACCCTGAATATCCTGAACGGTATCACGGTATCCATATCCGTTGCGCAGTCCGCAGTAGAAGAAGGATGCTGCACGCGACCAGATAAATGTCATAAAGCAGTTGTATGCATTCCATGTGTTGATCATGGAATCAAACTCTTTGCTCGGCGTCTGTACCTGGAAATGGGAAAGCTGTCCATGCCAGTATCCGATCAGTTCCTCAAGCTCATCCTCACACTGCTTTGTCACGTCCGTATAGTGCGCAACAATTGCATCTGCCTCTGCCTTTTCCTTTAATCCTACAATGAAAGCGATCTCTTTTGTCTCACCCGGCTGTAATTTCATAACCGTTGATAAAGCGCCGCATCCGTTCTCGTTGTAACACATCTCTCCAGAAAGCTTTCCTGTTTCCACACCAACCGGATTCTTATATCCGTGATATCTTCCGAGGAAGGCTTCCTTATCGCCGCAATAGGAGTCAACAGCTGCACCGACCAATGCAAAAACGCGTGAAGTAGAGCGCTTGTCATCAACCTCTTCTTCTTCGTCCTTGACCCAGTCCAGATTTCCATGAACAATGTGGCGGATTCGGTCGCCCTCAAATTCTGTGCGGGTAATAAACTGTGAGTACTGTAAATTGACCTGATCCTGCTCATAGTTACTGTTGTTTGTAAACTCTGCATATCCGGTGATCGTAAGGTCACGCTCCGTTGAAGAAGTGTTTGTTACTTTTAAGTTCCATACTTCGTATGTCTGATTCAGTGGCACATAATACAATGCCTCCGAATGGATTCCACTGTAATCGGCATACATCTTTGTGTATGCCGTACCGTGATGACACTCACTCTTGTATTCACTTAAATCCTTGCCGACCGGCTGCCAGGATGCAGACCAGAAATCCTTCGATGCATTGTCCCTGATGTACATATATCTTCCCGGCTCGTCAAACTGATTGAACACATAACGGAGGATTCGTCCGTTGGCTCCGGATTTTGCGAAGCTGTATCCTCCTGCATTATTTGAAATCAAAGCACCATACTCCGGTGATCCTAAGTAGTTCGCCCAAGGCGCCGGTGTGTCCGGTCTGGTAATTACATATTCTTTCTTGTCATCATCAAAATATCCAAAATTCATGTATAACCTCCAATTAATCCTATCTTGCCTGTTTACGGTTATTTTAGCGTTCTCACCTGATATTGCATATCAGATATACCATTTTTATAGCAAAATCATGACATAAATTCTTACCATCTCCCCCATTGTAAAAATTTCCTTCTCTTATCCTTCTCTTCCCTATGATCAATCGAATTGATCCTCCTGTTTTCACTATAACACTTCACCATACAAAAAAACAAGGCTGCCTTCTTCATTGACAGCCCTGTTACGATTAAAAATATTCCATTAAAAAATTCTTCTTCCTATAAAAAATCTGATCCAGGATACCGTCGTCCACAGCAGACCGGTCAATCACTTCAACTCCGTCATAAGTAACTGCTTCTCCATACGGAAACCCTCGGAAGATACCACGAGAGAATGCCGCAATATCCATACGAAACTGCGGCGTGATATCTCCTGTAAGCCTCGTAACCGCAATTGTCGATCCATCCTTGAACTTCACCTCATAATTTCCGTTATTGTCTGCAATCTGTCCATCCCGGATTCCGATCACCAATCTGCCGGATCCATGATAACATGCCTCCTGCAATACATGCTGCACATTTACAACGCGCACCATTCCAAGTGGCAGAAGCTTCTCCTCATACGCACCGAGCGACCATTCCTGTACCAGATATTCCATAGTCTCACATTCCGGAATGGTAAACAGAATCCTCACATGGTCGCTTGCCAGCGACTTTACCAGCGTTAAGAATCCCTCCAGCCCCTCTCTTCCACTATACACGAGACGGTCACAGATCAGAACCTGTCCCTCATTGTGCTTCTCCTTGCGAATCGTAAAGTAGGCAAGCGGTGTCTTATCGCTGCGATAATAGAGATACGTAAATTTCTGATCCTTATAAGGATTCGCGTCTGTTACAAAGGCATATTCATGCGACTCATTGTGAATCATTCCATTGTAACGCTTCTCCCAGACTTCATATAACTTTCGGATATCCACCAAAACTTCATCCCGGTTATAAGCATCCACCAACACACAGTAACCGCCCCGCAGATCAAACTTCGGAATCCGGTCCAGCCTGTAATTGCACTGCTTTCCGAAGCATCCCATCTCGAAGCCAAACTTCCGGTAATACACACTAGAAAAAGGATAAAGATATGCAAAATCCACGCCTTCCTGATGAAGATCCGGAAGCAGTGCTTCGAAGCATCCTCGTATGCCACCTTGTCTGCGATACTGTGGAAGTGAAGAAACCCCGCCGACTCCTGCCATCTTCCTGCGCTTTCCATCGAAATTCATCTCGTAAGAAGTAAGATAGATACAGCTTGTCATTGTCTTATCGTCATCCTCAAACGCTGCATATTTGTTGAGAGGTTCCTCATCCTCTCTTGATTTCGGATTCTTCCTGCAATCCTCATAAACCTTTAACGCATCTTCCTCATTGTCATATGTAAATTCAAAAGCCGCTGCAAATAACTCCTTAGTTCTTTTTAATTCTTCCGGTTTAATTTTTCTGATGATCATAATATTCTTTCTCATAGTGTCGTACAGCCGGCTTAAAATAAGCCGGCCATACAAAAATAAGGTTTCAATTAATTAGTTGTTTTTCTCTGCCATAAAGCTCTCTAACTGCGCATTCGCATCATCAAGTACATCATTGACACCTACGTCCTCGAGCTTCTTTAAGAATTCCGGAATCTTCTCATCCGGATTTACTGCACCTGTACAAAGTGGAAGCATATACTCCGCTACAACGTTTGCACAAGATCCCATCTGCGTCTCACAGTTGGTCGGATCATAAGAATATCCTAAGCAAGGAACTTCCTTTGCATTTCCGTAGTAATCCTTGAATGTGTCCCAGAATCCTGCGCCCTGTGCCTCAGTTGCCGGAAGAATGGTTACATTACCGACACCGTTGGTCCATGGCTGATAATCATTTCTCTTCTCCGTGAACTTTACAAGTCCGTCATCGGTCAGATTATAATGAACACCTTCCACACCATAGTTGAGAAGTGTCATAAGTGTAGGATCGGTATTCAGTAAATTCAAGAACATCATCGCTCTCTCCGGATTCTTGGAAGAAGTAGAGATTGCCATCATCGCACCCTGGGAAGAAGTTGTATCAACATAAGGATCAGTACAAGGAACCATCTTTACCTTGATTCCTCTCTCCTGTGAAGCCTGAAGCTCGTATCCCAAAGCATAGGACTGTGTTCCGATCAGGTAATCACCAGTAAGCTGCTTGGAGCTTCTTACCTCGTTTGCCTGGTTCGCATTTGCCATAGAAGGATCAATATATCCTGCCTGATAATACTCGTAGGTCTTCTCTGCAAACTTCTTGAATTCATCCGTTGCAAACTTATTTAAAATCTTATCTCCGTATGAAGATGTCTTGGAAACATCATTCGGATCAATGTAGTACGACATAAAGTTTCCTGTCGGGCTGTCTCCAACAACAATAATTGAGTTGGTAACCATACGCTCAAGAACTGCACCCTCAACAAGCAGAGGATAGAAGTCTTCTCCGCCGGCCTCTTTGCCTTTCTTTAACATCTCTGCAAACTCATCACTGAAATAATCCAGGTGCTGAAGATCATCATCTGTATATCCAAGTTCTTCCATTCTGGTCATATTTACATCCCAGCAGTTCTGTGTAGCAATATCCTTATATCCAGGTACTGCATATACACCATATCCGTCAGAACCATTGATCGTTGCACCGTTGGTCAGCACTTCCGGAAGCTGTCCCCACAGATCCTGACCATACTGCTCGATCAGATTGTTATCAGGATCATCCAGTCTTACCCAGTAACCATCACGTGCAAATTTGTTGTACTCATCCGCACTCCAGGAACAGGTAAAGTAAATATCAACATCATCGCCACCCTGCAGCGCAAGAACCGAATTCTGATCGAAATCACCCCATGTTCCCCAAATCGGCTTCAATGTAACATTGATCTTATCCTTCAGATACTCGTTAACCTTCTCCATTACGGCTGAATCATCCGTTACATTACTTCCGTGGAAGTACATCGTCAATGTTACAGGCTCAAGACTGTCTGCATCTACTGCTGCAGCAGTATCCCCATCTGAGCCCTTCTTGTTGTCTGCATTGCCACCGCAAGCTGTCATGGACAGAAGCATCGTTGCAATGAGCATTCCTGATACAAGTTTCCTTTTCATTAAAAACCCTCCTTGAAAATTAAAAGTATTATATGTAGACGGCAACGCCGCAACTACCAGAAACAATATGCCTTATCCTTTTACGGAACCGATTGTAAGTCCGGAGATAATGTATCTCTGGAAGAACGGATAAGCAAAGGCGATCGGTACAACGATCAATACAACAAGCGCCATACGAAGACTGTCCTGTGGCAGCGAGCTCATAATATTCGCTGCTTCTGCTCCGATCATGGAACTGTTCTTAACCAGGAAATCTACCTTCGTCTGCATCTGCATCAACAGATACTGTAACGGAATATACTTTGCATCCTTGATGTACAGCATCGGAATAAACCATTCATTCCAATATGCAAGTGCTGTCAGAAGTCCGACCGTTGCAATACCCGGCTTTGAAATCGGGATAATGATCTTAAACAATGTGTTGTACTCTCCGCTTCCGTCGATCGCTGCCGCATCGATCAGTTCTCCCGGAACCGAACTCTGGAAGAACGTTCGCATTACAATGATATTGAACGGATTCAAAAGCATCGGCACGATGATTGCCGCATAGCTGTCACTCAGTCCCAATACCGTCTTACATACAACGTATGTCGGTGCAAGTCCGCCGCCGAAGATCATCGTAAAGAAACAGAAGAATGTGAACACCTTCCGATACTTGAAATCCGGACGGAACAAAGCATACGAATAAAGAATCGTAACCAGCAGACTGAATAACGTTCCTACCACAGTGATGAAGAAACTGTTGAAGAAGGATCTCCAAAGCTGATCGCCAAGCTTCCAGATGTAATCATATGCCTCGAGCGACCACTTGGTCGGGACGAAAGCATAACCGATCTGCCGGATACTGTCCTGTGATGAAAACGAAATAATAACTACAAATATAAATGGCACAATGCAAAGCAGACAAAACAGAATCATAACAATGTGAAACACAAGTTCTACAGGTCTGCTTACGGCATTGATCTCTCTCTTTCCTCTCATGTCCTACCTCCTAAAACAGACTGCTGTCTTCATCGATCTTCTGTACGATCTTATTTGCCGTAACGATACATACAAAACCTACAAGGTTCTGCAGTAATCCGGCAGCCGTACTCATTCCGATATTGCTGGTTGCGGTCATAACACGGTATACATACGTATCGATAACCTGTGTTGCCGAATAAAGCGATCCGGAATTCAGAGGAACCGTATAGAACAGTCCGAAGTCGGAGTTAAAGATCTTACCTACATTCATGATCAACAGAATACTGATCATCGGTCGCAAATGTGGAAGTGTCACATAACGGATCTGCTGCCACTTCGTCGCACCGTCAATACTTGCCGCCTCATACTGGGAAGCATCAATTCCGGTGATCGCAGCCAGATACAGAATTGCGGAGTATCCGGTATTCTTCCATACATTACAGATGGTCAGTATGTATGGCCAGTACTTCGGCTCACTGTACCACTGGATCGGAGTCATTCCGTGCGAAGTCATCCAATGTGTCAGAAGACCTCTTGTTGGATCAAGGAATGCCAATACAAAGTAACTTGCCACAACCCAGCTCAGAAAGTACGGGAAGAACATCAATGTCTGATATGTCTTTGCTACAAACTTCTGTGTGATTTCATTCAGGATGATTGCAAAAGCAACCGAGATCATAAGTCCGAGTGCGATCCATACCGCGTTATATCCGATCGTGTTTCTGATATAAACCAGCGAATCATTCGTCGCAAACAGGAACTTGAAATTCTTAAGGCCAACCCATTTACTATGCATCAGGTTGTTCCAGAAAGTCGGATTCTTCGGATAAACCTTATAATCCTTGAACGCCAGGATGATTCCGGCCATCGGTAAATACCGAAGCAGGAAGAACCACAAAGATCCCGGCAATACCATCGTCAAAAGAATGAGTGTTTTACTCGTGCTCGCCGCCAGTTTTTTCCTGCCGGTTCCGGCAGCGGCCCGTGAACGGTTAATTTTCCCCACCATTTTTTCCCCCTTTATCTCTTCTCTCGATACGATGTATTATAACGAGTTTGCGTTCACATGTAACGGCACTCATTTGTTGTTTTTTGCATATTATTGTTCTCCTTTTTATTTATTTTGTATCAAATTGCACAATAAAATTTGTATTTTTTCGGCATTAAGCAAAAAATACATCAAATATTTGTCCGCTTTTTTTCGATAAATCCGCGCTTTTGCCAAGCTGGCAGGCACACAAAAAAAAGCACAAAAGCGAATTCACGCTTTTTGTGCTTCTTTTCGTATATAAAATACTCTCCCTATTTATGCATTAAGAAACTATGAAAGTTTCCAAATGTCCTCATTGTACTGTGCAATCGTTCTGTCGGATGAGAAGAATCCTGCCTTGCTGATGTTAACAATCATCTTCTTTGCCCACTCTTTACGATTGTCATATGCGGCATATGCTTTCTCTCTTGTCTCAACATAATCGTTGAAATCAGGGAATGTCATAAACCAGTCTTTGTTCAGTAACTCGTTGTACAGACGCTCAAGGTTCTCGCTGCATCCGACAGCCTTAACGGTGTCGCTGACGATGAAATCAACGGCTCTCTTTAAGTCCTCATTGCTCTCGTAGTAGCTTCTTGAGTTGTAGTCAGCTCTTGCATAACGATCGATGACTGTCTGTGAATCCTCACCGAAAGTGTAGATGTTGTCCTTACCTACCAGTTCAGCGATCTCAACGTTGGCTCCGTCCATGGTTCCAAGAGTGATTGCTCCGTTTAACATGAACTTCATGTTACCGGTTCCGGATGCCTCCTTGGAAGCAAGGGAAATCTGCTCGGAAATATCACATGCCGGGATCATCTTCTCCGCCATTGTTACGTTGTAGTTTTCAACCATGAATACCTTCAGGTATGGACTTACCTCAGGATCATTGTTGATGATCTGCTGTAAGCAGAGGATCAGATGGATGATATCCTTTGCGATAATGTATGCCGGAGCAGCCTTTGCGCCGAAGAATACGGTGATCGGTGTGGTAGGCTTTTTGCCGGATTTGATCTCAAAATATTTGTGGATCACATACAGTGCATTCATCTGCTGTCTCTTGTACTCATGGAGACGCTTAACCTGGATATCGAAGATCGAATTCTCATCGAAATCAAAGCCCTGTGTCTGCTTTAAGTAATTCTTTAAATCCGCTTTCTTGCCAGCCTTAACGGACAGAAGCTTTTCAAGTGCAGCATCGTCATTGACATAAGCGCCAAGCTTCTCAAGTTCGTTTGCATCCTTCTTCCAGCCATCTCCGATCCACTCGGTGATCTGTGCGGAAAGCTCAGGGTTACAAGCCATCAGCCAGCGGCGGAATGTGATTCCGTTCGTCTTATTGTTAAACTTCTCAGGATATAACTTGTAGAAGTTATTTAACTCAGAGTTCTTAAGAATCTCTGTGTGCAGATAAGCAACACCGTTTACAGAGTATCCGTAGTGGATATCCATGTGTGCCATATGCACAAGTCCGTCCTTGATGATGTATGTGCTCTCATCAGTTACCTTGGCACGTACGCGGTTGTCAAGCTCGCGGATGATCGGCATCAGCTGCGGTACAGCCTTCTCTAAGAAGTAGATCGGCCACTTCTCAAGAGCCTCTGCAAGGATGGTGTGGTTGGTGTATGCACAAACCTTCGATACAATATTGATTGCCTCATCGATCAGGATTCCTCTTTCCTGAAGGAGACGGATCAACTCAGGAATTACCATCGAAGGGTGTGTATCGTTGATCTGTACGGTTGCATAATCTGCAAGGTCATGTAAATTTGATCCCTTGGCAACAGCCTCATCGAGAATTAATCTTGCTGCGTTGCTTACCATGAAGTACTGCTGGTAAACACGAAGCAGACGTCCCTTCTCATCGGAATCATCCGGATATAAGAACAGTGTTAAGTTCTTAGCGATATCCTCTTTGTTGAAATCGATGGTCTCGCCTACGATGCTCTCATCTACGGTCTCGATGTCAAAAAGGCGAAGCTTTGTGGTACGATTATTGTATCCGACAACATCGATGTCATACAGACGGGACTGTACGGTAAATCCGCCAAACTGTACCGGATATGTGATGTCAGTCTTGGTCAGCCAGCTCTCATCTGTGATCCATGGGTTTGGAGTCTCTTTCTGTAAGTTATGATCAAATACCTGCTTGAATAATCCGTAATGGTAGTTCAGACCTACGCCGTCACCGTTTAATCCGAGTGTAGCGATCGAATCAACGAAACATGCTGCCAGACGTCCAAGTCCGCCGTTTCCAAGTGAAGGCTCAAGCTCGATTTCCTCGATCTCAGCAAGGCTCTTGCCGGATGCCTCAAGCTCGCTTCTCACCTGCTCGTAGATACCGAGGTTGATCAGGTTGTTGGAAAGAAGCTTTCCGATCAGAAACTCTGCGGAAATGTAATATAACTTTTTCTTTCCTTCGTTACTTACTTTGTCTTCTGCCATCTGCTTGGTCATTTCAAGCAAAGCGATATAAATTTCTTCGTTACTGCATTTTTCAATTGTCTTGTTGTACTTTCTTGATACAGCCTTTGATAATGTCATTGTTGTTCTCCTCCAACACAATACGTTTGTTTGTATGATCCTAGTATACGCGTTGCATATCACATAATCTTGTCATATTCACCACAAAAGTGGTACTATTCTATCATTTTTCTTTACTTGAGGGGACATATCTGCTATGCTTGCAGTATGAATATATTAGAGTATGAAAATTATCATGAAAATGTGACGCACGCGGATATCGTCTTTCCGTACAATACGTACCTTTGCTCGATTCCGCTTGACTTCCCGATGGTTCCTCTGCACTGGCACGACGAGGTGGAACTTGTCTATATCAAGAAGGGACGCGGCAATCTCACGGTAGATTTCACGGAGTATCCGGTGAGTGGTCCAAGTATGGTACTTATCTTGCCCGGACAGCTTCACTCGATCTATCAGGAGCCGGGAGAAAGCATGGAGTATGAGAATATTATTTTTCACCCGAACATGCTGCTCCCACGCCAGAATGATGTGACCGCAACGGATTTTTTACTGCCGCTTCTGCACGGAACGCTCAATGTACCGACGCTGTACACGCCGCAGGATCCTTATTACGATGAAATTATTGCAGGGATTGATGCATGTGACGAGATCTCCAAAACAAAACCAAGAGGGTTTGAGCTTTATATCAAAAGCCAGCTCTACCTCTTCTTCTATATGTTAAGCAGCCGCTGTCACGATGCGAATCGCACCAAAAACAGTAACCGCAAAACGCTCGATAAGATGAAGATTATTCTGAAATACATTGAGAACCACTACATGGATAAGATTACGATCGCGGAAATCGCTTCTGAGGTGCAATTCTCGGAATCGCATTTTATGCGCTACTTTAAGGAGACGATGGGCACAACATTTACGGATTATCTGAAGGATTACCGCCTGACGATGGCTGCCAGACTTCTGACGACCTCTGACTCTACGGTTCTTGCGATTGCGGAGGAGACGGGATTTGAGAATCTGTCGTATTTCAACCGCTCCTTCAAGAAAAAATATGCCCTCACACCGCGCCAGTTCCGCGCGATGGAGGGCTTCGCTCCGGGTAATTAGGATAGTAGAAATTCTGCGATTCGGGCTCCGGTGCTGGAATCGTCTCTCAGCGACAGGTTCCTAAAACAGACACTAGTTATCCAAAATCAAGGATTTGCGAAAAATATCTGCCGTGCTCTTTTCATGATTTCTGTCCGCTCAAGCTTAGACAGCGGGACTCCGAATGTTCGCCTGAACACAGAATGTGTCCGATGGATTTCGTGTCTGCCTTACGTGGGGCATCTTTGTGAACAGGTGCCCGCGGGTCGTGTTTGCGACCACATGACTTAGTGGCACTCCACAATTCTATGAGGGGAGACATTAACCGAGAGCGGGCACAATCATAATTCACAAAGTGCCCCTCTTAGGCAGACTAGAAATTTTGAGCACATCTGTGTCAGGTGGACATTCGGAGGCCCGCAGTCGAAGCGTTGCTCGGACATAAAAATTGAGCACGGCAGACACTTTTGCAAATTCAATGATTTTGTCTAAAACCGTGTTCCGTTTTAGGAACCGGCCGCCGAGAGACAATTCCAGCACCGGAACCCACACCACAGATTTCACTATCACTTAAATGATATATAGAGCAGAAAGCAGCATCGCAACCACAAAGGCAGCGACAACGTCGCTGATGTAGTGTACGCCGGAGATCACACGTATGACCGCAATCCCGACCGCACAGATTACAAGCGCTGCTCCGATCCCGGTCATCCCCGGTATAGCAAGAAATGTGAATGCGATGATCGCTGCTGAAAACACATGCCTGCTCGGAAAAGATTTTCCGCTTGTGTCTTTCGGGATCACCGGTGCTACGCCGAATTCCTCATACGGTCTCCTCCGGTTCACCAGATACCGGAATACACTGACTCCGATGAAGCCGTCAAACGGTACAAGAATTGCACGAAGCAGATAATCCGGAAGCTTTACATACAACCAGATCAAAAGCAGAGGATAGGCGACAAATATGATCGCCGTCAATATTTTATTTGCCATATGTAGCGACTTAGCGCGTTCCGGATGATCCCGAAACGGCTGAGTCATCTTGCAATAAGTCTCTCTTGTCATAAGTAGATTCACTTTCTAACGTCCGCTGCCGTTATTGTTGGAATTGGTTGCTCCGTTGCTGTTGTTATTGGCATTGTTATTGCCACCATCTACAACGTCATCCACACCGTCAACAACTGCATCACCGGCATCTTCCACACCATCTACCACGTCTTCACCCATATCGACAACATCGTCTCCGAGATTGTCTACATCGTTCTTGACGTTATTTCCGGTTGTGTTATTACCATTCGCATTGTTACCGGTTGTGCCGTTGCCATTGGTGCCGGCAGTGTTTCCATTGTCCGTGTTGTTACCATTGTTCATGGTGTCTGTTACTGCATTGTTCTGTGTGTTGCCCATATTGTTGTCGTTCGCCCCACATGCCGCAAACATACCGATGCATCCCACTAACAGGCAGCACATCATCATGACTTTCATTTTCTTCATCTCTTCTATCTCCTTTTCTATTTCCGAACAGGCGATTGTGAAAAGAATGCTGCAACAACCTCTTCACAATCGCCTATTCTAATTTACAGAAGATAGTATGGATAAAAAATACAATATTATACATCGTAAAGTAAATGTTCCAGTAAAAACAGGAAAAAGCGGCAATTATTCTCTCCCGCCTGCAGGAGCGCCATCAGATTGACAAACACGTATTCCACAAACGCATCCTGATTGAGTTCCATATTCCAGATGGTCGGATTCACGCGCGGATCCTGCGCAAGCGCCTCGCGAAGCAACGCGATTGCTGCCTTTCCCTGCACACAATTTTTATCGAACTGCGTCAACCAGCTCGTATCATACTGTGCAAGTCTTCCATACAGGAATCCGTAATACTGCTCAAGAAATACCGTGAATCCGATGCCGCTGCGATACAGCTTTTCCTGATCCGTCAGAATACGATCCCAGAAGGTTTCCGACACTGCACGGATCAAGGTCTCCTTATCCGGATAATAATTGTACATGGATCCAAGCCCGATCCCACAGCTTTTCGCAAGCTTGCGGATACTGACATGATCCACACCCTCACGGAGGGCAATCTCCATCGCCGCATCCAGAATTTTTTCTCTTGAAGTAACTTTCTTTCGCATATTTCCGCTTCCATTCAACTTAATTGCTGCTCAACTTCTGTTGCACATGAACTTTGTTCATGATAGCACCTTCCGCAAAAGGCTGTCAATGCTTCTTCATCTTCGGCTGCGTAATCAATGCGGCAATATAAGAAAATACGAGTGCCGCCGAAAGTCCAAGCGCACAGTTTTTGAATCCCCCTAGGAAAATGCCGATAAAGCCTTTCTCATCCACCATCTCACGCACGCCTTTCCACAGGTTGTTTCCAAACCCGAGAAGCGGCACGCTTGCACCTGCCTTTGCCCATTTCAAGAACGGTTCATAGATGCCGAATGCACCAAGGACTGCGCCGAGGCACACGAGAAGCACCATGATCCGCCCCGGCATCATCTTGGTTTTCTCCATCAGGATCTGTGTCAGGGCACAGATCACTCCTCCTACCACAAATGCAATCACATAATCCATATTCTCTCTCCTTTCCTTCTTCCTTTTCTCCTGAGAGACTCCACCGGGTTCCGGCGGCTTGTCCCTGCGCTGTGGCTGGCCGCCGGAACCCGCACTGGAAGGCTCTCAACACTTAAATGTGTTCAAGGACAATTCCGTGTGCGATTCCAGGGATTGACTGTCCTTCATTAAAGCTGACCGGAGACATGAGTGCGCCCGTCGGTACAAACAGGATCCGCTTCAATTCGCCGCTTGCGAGTCGCGGGAGAAAGTGCGCGGAAAGTGTTGTCGCCGCGCAGCCACAGCCCGATCCTCCGGAACCGGTTCCCTGCTTCTTGTTATCGTAGATGATCATTCCGCAATCCGCATGCACCTTCGAGATATCAAATCCTTTCTGTTTGAGAAGATCAATAAGGATCTCATGTCCGACCTCTCCCAGATCTCCGGTCACGATCCGGTCATAATCTTCCGGTTTTCTGTCAAAGTCCTCTAAATTCTGTGCAATTAACGCCGCTGCTGCTGGCGCCATTACTGCGCCCATGTTCATCGCATCCTTGACACCATAATCAACAATTTTGCCAGTTGTGACAGCGGCGATCCTGGCCATCGGAGCGCCTTTTTGGTGCGTGTAGGGCGAACGATCCGGGAAGAGGTCTACCCTCTTGCCGGAATCCTTGTCCTGCCTGTTCTGGGTTACCTGATTCGCAGCTGCCACAATGAAGGCCCCGGCACCGGTGACGGTCCATGTTGCGGAGATGGGGCGCTGGTTCGCATATTCGAGCGGAAACCGAAACTGCTTCTCCGCGCTCGCAAAATGACTCGACGTCACTGCTGCTACATGATCCGCATACCCCGCCGCCACAGTCATTGCAGAGAGTGCAAGTGCCTCCCCACAGGTCGAGCAGGCACCATATAACCCAAAGAGTGGTATTTCGAAGCTTTTCAGTCCAAACGATGATGCGATCAGCTGCCCTAACAGATCTCCCGCAAACAGATAGCGCATCTCCTCCGGAGTCTTGTCCGCCTTACCCAAAGCGAGTGTAAGTGCTTCCTGCTGCAGGCAGCTCTCTGCCTCCTCCCATGTATCTTGTCCGAATTTATCGTCCTCTCCAATACAGTCGAATTCGGATGCGATCGGTCCCTCGCCTTCCTTGGTTCCGACAACAGATGCTGTACCAATAATAAAAGGAGCCTCTGAAAAACAGAGACTCCCTCTTCCAATCTGCTGATTCATACAAATCTCTCCTTTTCTTTTCAAACAGTAACCGCTACTGTCTGTTTTTGGATAGTATGTCTTTAAATTTAGAAATTATTCAAATCCAAACGGACAAAAAGCCCCGGAGTTGCAGCTCCGGGGCTTTTGCTGTGCCAATCATGAACACCTTTCTTCATTTGCCTAATGGCATTATAGCATAAGCATTTTATTTTTCAATATTCCGATTTTCCGATCAATAACACATACTGTCGATTCAGGCACCTTCAAACTTTACAACGGAATCTACTTTGTAATCAGAGAGAACTTCTCTACCCTTAAGATCGACAAGCTCGATCAGGAATAACATCTCTACGACCTCTCCGCCAAGCTCCTCAACGAGTTCTGCAGCCGCTTTCATCGTTCCACCTGTCGCGATCAGATCATCGAGCAGAACAACCTTGTCTCCCGGCTTAATTGCATCCTTGTGGATCTCGATTGTTGCGGTACCGTACTCAAGATCATACGTCTTCTCAACAGTCTCGCAAGGAAGCTTACCCTTCTTGCGGATCGGAACGAATGGCTTATGAAGCAGATAAGACAGTGGCATTCCGAAGAGGAAACCTCTCGACTCCGCACCTGCGATCACGTCGAAATCCATGCCCTCTAAGCATTTTGCAAGCTCATCGATTGCAAGCTTTAATCCATCTGCATCCATTAAAATACTGGTAACATCGCGGAAAATAATTCCCTTCTCCGGGAAATCCGGAATACTTCTAATGTACTCTTCAAGTTTCTTCATGCTGATACCTCACATCTTTGTAGTCATATGATACATGAATTGCTCCATTGCTTCATCGCTTCCGCAATCCAATCATAAATCTAATTATAAGTCTTTCATGCTTACTCTGCAAGTAGACAAAATCCTTAAAATGTCTATCTTTCTGTTCTTCCCACAGACATCACTTGATCTTATGAAAATCCGTCTTCTCCCGCGAAAGTACGTCGCACACACGCAGAACATCTTCCTGCACCGTAAAACGGATATCGTATTCTGCGAAAGCCATCCCATACACATAATCCGGCTTCTTATTGTACGCCGCGCGCGGATCCTGCGCCAACACTTCCATTGCAGCCTTACGCAGTTCTTCCGGCAGCTTCACGAGTAATGCTTCCGGAAACTCCACATGGATTCCATCCTTACTGTGTACATCCGAGAAACCTCCAAAAGCTTCCGGGTGCGCATCCACATATGGCAGATACGGCTTAATATCATAGATTGGTGTTCCATCCAACAGGTCAACACCGGATACGGTAAGAATCGGTCCATCCGGCGTATCATACGAAATTTTCTCCAGTTTCACGCACGAGAGTCCGATCGAATTCGGGCGAAAAGGCGATCTTGTTGCAAACACACCTCTGCGTTCCTTTCCACCAAGCCGCGGCGGTGCAACCGTCGCGTGAAAACCATCCTGCTTCGCCTTTGAGAATTCCCATAGAAGCCACAAATGCGAGAATTCTTCGATTCCCTTGAATGCATCGGGATTGCGATATTCCGGTTCCATCACGACGTTGCCAAGTGCCGACGGAACAAGACCGCTTTGTCTTGGAATTCCGAATTTTTCCGGGAACTGTGTATGAATATGTGCCACTACTACCATCGTTTACTACCTACATCTGATAATATTTGAGATTTTCATTTAATTCAGGCGTAATCTCTCCGCCTGCTGCCTCATACTTATCATACATTGCCGTAAGGCGCTGCACCTTCTTGGCGTTCTCTGCGTTAAGCTTGCGGAACACATTCTGATACTGTGGGTTCTGCATCAGGTTCACTCTGACATCCTTTGCAAACGGACAATAACGTACCAGAATCTCACGCGCCACTTTATTGAGTCGGAAGCTTCCCGCCGACTCATACTTCATCCAGCTTATATAATCTTTGACAAAGACTTCCCGGTAACTGTTTCTGGCTCTGGCAAGTGCTGTCTTGACCTTCTCCTTGGCATCCGCCGACAGATCAGAATTTTTACGATAAAACTGAATATAATCGCAGTATTCCGAAGTAAGTGAGCGCTCTCTGATATCATTCCAGTATACACCCTGGATTCTTCTGCAGATTTCCCAACGGTAGCGTCCCATCGTCTCCACCATCAGTTCATCGAGATCCGCAGCGGTAAACATCGGAAACAGGAAACGCGCCGGTGTGTTCGTCTTGGCTCCGACTGTCTCCTGCCACATGACCGCACGTGTGCCCGCATCCGGCATCAGTATCACATCCGGAAGCACCTCGTGCATCATCCACTCCTGATTGATGCCGTGCGCCGGATCTGAGAACATGACTTCCCGGTAAAGTACGGAATAATCAAGGCGACGAATTTTATTGATCGCATTCTCGATCCGCTCCGCCGTCACAGCCATCTTCTCAATCGTATTGATGAATTCCTCCGATGACAAAATCGGACAGAACGTGGTCACGCGTCCGCTCGTCAGACGGTGACCGGACATAAATACATTGCGGATTTCAAACTCAACCTTTGCCTGCGGATTCTCCTTAAGTTCAGCCATCTGCACATCAGTGATCTCTCCCTGGCGCTTTAAATCCTGCAGATAACCGTTGTAATCCAAATCAAACTCATTGCGGGACGGCACCTTCTTTCCCTGATAGATAAGAAGCAGCCAGTCATAGATCGTAAAGATATGATCCGAATGAAAAAGGCCAAGCGAATCCACAAGATTATAGAGCATATTCGTATGCTCCTCGCCGAGCAGCTCCACATCCATGAATCCGAAATTCAAAAACATTAAGATGATCGGAGACGGACGCATCAGATCCTCTGTCGAACGAAGGAACGCCTTCTGGTAAATCTCATAGAACCGTGCAGTAATCTCTTTTCGAATTCTCCGCACATCGTTGTCCGATGACTGCCTGTCCGGAAGATTATGATACTGTTCCAACAGCTTCTTATAAGCAGCGATCGCCTCGTCATCGTATCCTGCATATTCCATAATGCGTGCCACGCAATCCTCACGGGATACACGTATCCTTCCGCTCTCATCCGTCTCAAAATTGCGTTCATCACACAGTTCTTTGCTTTTTTCAACCTGCTTCTTCTCATAGATACCAAGCCGTTCCATCGCATTGGAGATGGCAAGCATCTGCTTTCGCGTCTCCGCAATATCGCGATCCTTGCGGGAAAGCTCCACCGCAAGGCTGTAATAGAGGTGGAAGATATCATCTCCCGACTCTGCATAAAGAATATCCCTGTTGTAAAGCAGATACGTTACCATCTCGCCGATTCCCTGCGTCACACGGCGCATCTGGGCTGCTGCTTCCATGATCGCACCGACACACAGATTGTCATCCTTGATCATCAGCTGCATATATTCCTTCAGATAACTTCTGACCAGACTGTTACTGTTGCTGATCTCCCAGTTTTCTGCACGGTGCTGCATATTGAGCGCTTCAAAATTCTCAATACGCGTGAAATCCTGCTCATCCATTAACAGATTACTGCAGGTATTCTTATAATCATTGTAAGAAGTCTCTGCAATCAGATGCAGCATATCAGCTTTCTTCTGCAGACTTGAATAAAGACACAGTGCCTGATGGCGCTGTTCGATCGCCGTCCGAAGAAAAATCGGGCGGAAATTCTCATGCTCCGATAAAATCCGGTGCAGATCGACTGCATTCTTGCACGGAATCACAATGAGAGCCGTGTCTTCTTTCGCCACATAATCGCACGCAAACCATTCATTTTCCAGAATTCCGATAATGGAATTCCGCTTCATTTCAATCTCTGCGAAAGCGAACTGGCGGATGACGGCGCCCTCCTGGATGAGATACCACTCCATCACCTTGTCCTGTCTCTTCGCAACGATTTCCCCCTGTTTAACCTTTAATACCTTCATTTTTATCTATTTTTATATCTCCTAAACTACAATCTCTTAAAACGGAAGCTCCAGCTTCTTGCGATACCGGAGCGCAATATGATCGATCTCAAGTCCGGTGGCGCCGAAATAGAACCGGATATAATGGTTCTTTCCGACAATTCCACCGAAATCAAACTTGTCATTCATCCATTTTCCGTTCGATCCGCGAAGCGGAAGCACCATCTTTAAGATGCTGTCATAGAATACCGTAATCGAAATCTGTGCCAGATCATCGAGCGGTGAACGCGATACCACTTCCAGATCATACTCAGCAAGATCTACCTCAATTCCGACTACAACCGACTGTCCCTGATTCGTGTTCCAGCCCTCTCCCGGAATGATCACATCACCATTCTCATCCGGCTTATAATATCTGACATTGCTGTAATCGATCTCATCCTCATCGCCGGACTTCGCATCTGCAATCTCTTCCTCAGAAATCATATCCATCTCATAGAGCATCGCCGGAGACTGTAAAATAAAGCCTAAAATATTGCGCGCATTACGCTGCAACATGCCTCTTGTGATGCGTCCGTTTTCAAGTGCCTCCTTGACGTTATCCTGCGCAAGATCCGTACAATCCGAAGTCACCATATACATATCATTCTGCGCCTCAACCATTCCAGCGCGGTTCTCAACGCTTGACGGCTGGTTCTCATCGCTGCCTGCTGCCCACCAGTCTGTCATCACGATTCCGGTAAAGCCCCAGTCCTTACGGAGCACGATCGTATTGAGATCATAATTCGACGCTGTCCACAAACCATTTATTGGACCATAAGTCGTCATAACCGAACGGGCATGTCCCTCTCTTACCGCAATCTCATAACCTCTCAAATAGATTTCACGCAGTGCTCGCACCGATACGACCGCCTCAACCTCTCGGCGCTTATGCTCCTGGTTGTTCGTTGCAAAATGCTTGATTGTTCCGGTCGATCCGACGATGCCAAGTCCCTTGATCTGTGCCGCTGCCATCTTTCCCGTCACAAGTGGATCCTCGGAAATATACTCAAAGTTTCGACCATTGAGCGGATTTCTGTGGATGTTCATACCCGGTCCGAGCAGGGAGTCCACACGATTCCTGCGAAGTTCATATCCGGTCATCTCATAAAGTTTCTGTGCCAGTTCCAGATCAAAGGTACATCCGATCAGCGTACCGTTTGGAAGCGAGAACGCCTTGGTTCCGCAGTCCATACGAAGTCCGGACGGTCCGTCTGTCGTGCAGGTTGCCGGGATGCCAAGTGCACGCAGTTCCTCGGTAAGACCACCGAATGCACACGCTGTACCTGCAGTTACCTTCGGGCTGCACATTCCCTCTGCATGAAAAAGCATGATCAGCTGCTCATCGGACAACTGAGCAATAAATTCATCCATCGTGATCTTCTTGTTATATACATCTGCAAGCTTATAGCCCTTGTCACCGGTGTAAGCAATCTCTTCCGGTTTCTCAATGCGGTCGTATGGACCAAATTCACGCGCCGGAATCTTCTTGTATACAAGTGTTCCGTCTGCGTCTCTTGTCATTCGCTCAAACTGTTCCGAAGGCGCACAGGCTTCTTCCAGCTGTTCGATTACCTGAAGCTCCTGCTCGTAACTTCCCGCAAGTGCGGCAGATCGCACATCTGCGCCAGCGTAGATCTTGTAGCTTCCTGCCTCAAGAAGAAAGCTGTCCTTATGTCCGGTCACACCGCTGTCATCATAAGAAGCATATACTTTCTTCGGGATTACAATCGTAACCTTCTCTTCCTCACCCGGTGCGATCACCTGTGTCTTTGCAAAGCCTGCGAGCACACGCGAAGGCTTTCCGAGCATTCCCTGCGGAGCCTCGACATAGACCTCTACCACTTCTTTACCGGCAGTATCACCTGTATTCTTAACCACAGCTTCTACTGTAATTGCATTCTCTGTCACATCTGTAATTGCAGAAGCGATCTCAAATGCTGTATACGATAATCCGAATCCAAACGGATACAATACCTTATCCTTCGCAAATGACTCAAAATAACGATATCCCACATAGATATCTTCCTTGTAATAATTCTTACGCTCATCTCCAAAATTCTCGGTTGACGGATAATCCCTGATATCATATGCGATCGTATCGGTCAGTTTTCCGCAAGGATTGACCCTGCCGGTCAAGGCGTCACATACACCGTGTCCGCCTTCCTGACCGCCCTGCCACACATACATGACTGCGGATGGATTACACTCCTTCACCCACTTCATATCAATGATGTTGCCTACATTCAGCAATACGACCGTACGTGCGAACTTACTGCTGACCATCGCGATCATATCACGCTCGGTGTCCGTCAGAAGATAACTTCCCGGATCCGGTGTGTTGTCCTGATCTTCGCCTGCCGTACGTCCTACCACAACGATTGCGATATCGTTGTTTGCAGCGGCATCTGCAACGACGCTGTCCTCAAGCGGCATCTCCTCCTGTGACCAGGGTACACGTCCCCAGCCTTCTCCGACATCATACGGATGCTCCTTCGTCCAGTCCTCATAGACCTTCAGAAGCTTCTCATCGATCGTAATATCTTTCTTTTCTTTTAATGCATCTAAGATTCCGACCACGTATCTGGTGTTGACCAGACCACCGGAACCAAGTCCACTCTTGTAATATGTAGATGCGATTCTTCCGAATACTGCCACTCGGTCTCCTGTGCGAAGCGGCAGTGTCTGATTGTCATTCTTTAAAAGTACGCAGCCCTCCGCTGCTGTCTGTCTTGCCAATGCGACATATCGCTCCATGTCCAAAGCATATTTACCCATTCCTAGATACTCCTTTTCATTCTATATTCCATAATACAATTGCTTCCCGCCGAAGTACGCACCTTGACATGTACGTTATTTTCCTATCTATGTGGAGCACCCTGATAGAAATGCTCTTTATCTTCATACATCTTCTGGTCTGCTTCCTGTAGCTGCGCCGTCAGTGTAATATCACCATCGTGCCATGCCATACCTGCGGATGTACTGATTCCTGCTTCTTTCATCTGTTGCAGCACTTCCTCTACCTTTGCCGTAAATACATCCTTTTCAATATCGATCATAACAACAGTAAATTCGTCACCGCCGATACGGAAAGCATCTTCTCCAAATACACTTCCGATATGCTTCGCAGCATTTTTGATGAGCTTATCCCCCGCCTCGTGTCCATATGTGTCGTTCATCTTCTTGAGACCATTCAGATCAAAAAATACGGTACCAGTTTTTAGAACCACCTGATTGCCGTGCTTGTCAAGAATCTGATTATACTTATTACGGTTGTTGAGTCCCGTCAGACTGTCCTCAAAACTGAGTCGGTTTAAAAGCTCATTTCTCGCCTGCTTCTCAAGCGTATCCGTAATAAAGAATGCAGCCGATGACATCAGTGACAGATCCTGATAATTCTTTCCCGGATTATCCACTCCGAAAAAGCCCATGATGGTATCTCCCTCCATCAGCGGTACCGCAACAAGACTCCGGATATCCTGCTTCTTTAATAACTGATACGTCTCCGGATTATACTTCTGCACCTTGTCAATATTGGACAGATAAAACTCTCCGTTCTCTTTGAAACGGCTGATCCAGATATCCACCATCTGCATCGGACGATTCTGTAACAATTCTTTCGCCTGGATCACGCCATCCTTTGTATGCTCATACTGACAGGAGACTGTGTCATTCTCATAATCCAGGAGACAGATATACGCACGGTCCCCCTCAAAATAATTGCAGATGATCTCAAGCAGGTCATGGATGGAATGCTTCATGTTCGTATGTGAAGTCAGTGCACGGATCGACTGCAGCAATGTCGTTGATATCAGCAATTCCTTCTCGGCACGTTTCTTACTCTTTGTAATTACCTTGATGGAATGCACATTCCAGTAGAAATATAACGCCAGAAGGAACGCTTCTACGATTGCAACATACATAAGAATGCGTTTGATTTCGACCAGACTCGCGAAAGCGATATTCTCACGCACAACAACAAGCAGCTCCCAATCGAACATTCCGACCGGAGTATAGTACATGTAATAATACTGTTTTGCATCATATTCCGACTCATATGCAACCGCTCCGGTACATTTCTTCCGGATTTCTGTCGGCAGATCCACATTTGCATAATCACTGCGCAACGTGCGATGCTTTAGCTCATTCACATTGCCAAGCTTCTGTCCCGCCTGTCCCATGATCATATTTCCATCATTGGAATCGACCAGATAGCAGTCCGCCTGTCCCTCAAAGGCTGTCGTCTTGAATGTCTTGTAAAGCGTCGAACAATCGATCACGCCGATCATGATCGCACGCGTCTTTCCATTCTCCTTGACTGGTATGTAATAGCGAAGCACCGGCTCATCTTTTACAATATCGCGCACGCGCTGCGACATGCAGGTTCCAATCTCCACAATTTTCGAAAACGGCAGAACATTTGCTGTATTCCGGCGTACTCCGATTGGTGTCATAAAAGTACCATCCGGGTACATGATATCGATGCGGTCAAACATCGTGATCTTCGTAGTGGATCGCAGGCGCGCGATCACCGTGTCCTTGTTATCAAGCATCTCCTCCTGCAGAAGCTGATCCGCGATCAACCGTAAAATATTGACATTGTCACTGATACGGATCTCAATCTCATGGTTGACTGCCTGGGCGGACCCCCGCATGAAATTCCAGCATTTCTGCTCTTCTACCTGCATGATCCTGACATATGCGAAAACAGACATAATGGCAATCACAACGATGGTAACTGACACCATGCTCATACGTTTTCTGAACTCTTTTCCTCTCCCTTTATGTTTACTCATAAACACTTACCTCTTATACTCCCTGTACTTTTACTTCCGAGCGGAGCGTTTTTGAATCATGGGAAGGAATTTCCTATGACTCAAAGAAAGCACCGGACAGATATGCGCTCATCATCGACCGCATACCGCCAGTGCCTGATTGAAATCTCTACTCAGCAGACTGCTGATATTCCTGAATCGCATGAACAACGTTCTCGTAATCCGCATCGAGCCGCTGCAGCATCTCCGGCGTCACCTCATTCTTACCGCCCCTGAGAGCCTCTGTCACCTCGTAATCCGATTCATACAAGGATTTAATTCCCAGATTCTGGCAGACTCCCTTAAGCGTGTGTGCTGCGCGGAATGCCTCTTCATAATTCTCTTCATCCAGATACCGATACAGATCCTCATAACTCTTGTCCGCAAGAAATTTCACGAGAAACTTCTCAACAAATTTACGCGAACACAGACGATTTACGACCTCCTCATAGTCTCCCTTAAAACTTTCATAACATTCTTCCAATGTCATTTGTTTTTCTCCCTGTTGCTTACCTGTATAGTTACATTATAATGACGCAAAAGTATGCTGTCAATTTATTCTTGTACGTGATTTTCCTTATTGTTCGGCAACCTCAAGCGAAAAACGGATCTCTCCCGCAATCTGTTTTAAACACTCCAGAAGAAGTGGATTAAATTGTCCGCATTCACCGTTTAAGATCATCTCCATTGCCACGTCATGCGAATATGCCGATTTGTAAACACGCTCGCTTGTCAAAGCATCATAGACATCCGCCAGCGAAACCACCTGCGCCGCGATCGGGATCTCATCTCCCTTAAGTCCATCCGGATAACCGCGTCCGTCGTAACGTTCATGATGCCAGCGGCAGATTTCCCTCGCATAACGGACAAGCTCCTCATCCTGATAGAATTCGAGATGCTTTAACATATCCTCGCCGATCACTGTATGTTGCTTCATGATTTCAAATTCTTCCTCCGTCAGACGTCCTGGCTTGTTTAATATCTTCTCATCGATTCCAATTTTGCCGATATCATGTAACGCCGATGCCGTCGTGATCAGGTACTGCTCATCACCGGAGATATAATATTTATCTGATATATGCGCGAGCTTTTCGAGAAGAAGCCCTGTCAGCACGTTGATGTGCAGCACATGCTTGCCACTCTCTCCGTTACGAAATTCTACGATATGGCTTAAGATCCTGATCATCATCTGGTTATTCTTCTCATTCTCATAGATCTGATCCTTTACCAGTGACAGAAGCCTTTTCTGCTTCGCATAAAGCTTGATGATATTGTACACACGCTGGTATACGGTCTTGGCATCAAAGGGACGATTCACATAGTCCGACGCGCCAAGTTCATAGGCCTTGCGCACATAATCACTGGAATTCTCCGACGATATGATAATAACCGGTATGTCTTCAATCCAGTGATTTAAATTCATCAGATTGAGCACATCGAATCCATTCAGTCCCGGCATCAGTATATCAAGAAGAACGAGTGCAATATCATTCTCGTGCTCCTGCAGCATGGAAATTCCTTCTTCTCCATTTGATGCCTGCAGAATCCGGTAATCATCCTTTAGCATCTCCGCAAGAATCTCACGGTTGATTTCAGAATCATCTACGATCAACAACTGCTGCTTGATCTTGCTCCGCTCGATCCTGTGATCTCCGTCAATCGCATCTTCTTCCGTAACGACCATGTTCTTCTGCGTCTTTGCCTGATACATCAGCTTGTCTGCGCGACGTACTGCCTGCTCGACACTCTCATCGCCCATCATCACACCACCGACGCTGATGGAAAGCTGCATCTGTCCGTACTGTGACAGATGCACCGAGTGTATCTTCCGCTGGATTTTCTGCAGCTTCTCCACAAACACCTCTTCACTTACATCCGGCATGATCAATAAGAACTCGTCCCCACCGTAGCGGATGATCATATCTGCTTTACGGATGTATTTGCGGATGGTATGCACAAGTGTCTGCAGTGCAACATCTCCCGCCTCATGTCCGCAAGTATCATTACAAAGCTTAAAATCATCAATATCAATGATCGCAACGCCCGCCTTCATCGGCACATTTTTTACACGATCCTCAAAGTAACGTCTGTTATATGCACCTGTCAAGACATCACGATACAGCTTATCATCATACCTTATCATCTTGCCGATCAGTTTCTCGCGTCCGTCCGCATCCAAAAGGCAGTCATCGTCGAGTTTCTTCACAAGTTCCATCACCTGCGGCACACCGTCGATCTCTACATACCGCGAAATCACCTGATAGATATCCTCATTCATGAATTCCCACTTGGTCTTCTGTGTCTTCTCACGGAATGCCACTTCCGATGTACAGTTCTCGCACGCCTTCTGATTTCCCCAGAACGAATAGCATTTGCATAGTTCGTCCGCAATCTTATGTTCCTGATCCGATACCTCGGTCACTCTTCCAATCTCATCCGGCTTCAGAAGACGCACAACCGTAAACACTTCCCGGAACTGCCGCATTTCCTCTTCTGCCTGTTGTCTTGTCAATTTATATTTCTCTTCCATCTTCCGCCCTCTAAAAGATGCCCATATACTCACTTATTTTTCTTTATGATTTCTTATTTATATGTCATTATACTTCACACTCTGATGCTTGTCTATAATCGTTTGTTTTTTGACGATTTCTGTCATTAAAAAAGTTGTATGATCCAGTAGACAAGTCCGAGTACCCAGCTGGAAAAGATTCCATACAGGATCACCGGTCCCGCGATCTTAAATATCTGACATCCGATTCCAAATACCTGTCCCTCCTTCTGGAATTCAACCGCTGATGCGCACACACCGTTCGCAAAACCTGTGATCGGTACAAGTGCTCCCGCACCACCCCAGTTGGCAAGCAGTCCGTACACATTGGCACTCGTCAATATCACACTGAGCAGCACAAGGATCAGACTGCACCACATAGAAGCGGTCTCCTGCTCAAGTGAAAATACATTCATCGCTACCGAAGTGATGATCTGTCCGAGCAGACAGATTGCTCCACCCATCAGGAATGCCTTGCCCATATTGGTCCAGAGATTATGTGTCGGCGTCACCTGTTTTACGTACGCATTGTACTCCTCGTTTCTCTTTTTCTGCTGCTGTGTAAGCCCCACATCTTTCGAATTATCTGCCATAAATTTCACGCTTCCTTTCCGTCATTTTTTGTTGCCTTTTCTTGTGTAGTATGCGCATGTTGAAAGCCAAATATTTCTTGAAATATACACAAATTGAGAATAAAATATAATTAATAATTTCAGTGATTTGGAATTGCAAAACCAAATGATACAGAGGGGGAATTTTTACATGTACCATTCAAAAAAGATTGCATTATTTATTTCACATATTTTCGGGGATTATCAGAGGAATGTCTGTCAGGGAGTTGTCGATCAGGCTGCCGAATACGGATTCAAGACAGAGATCTATGCAACCTCCTCGGACGGCGAAGATCTCGGCGAATACGGAAGCGGCGAGGCAAGCATTCTGCGGATTCCGAATTTCGAAGATTTCAGCGGTATCGTTATGGCATCGGGCACTTATCCGGCACAGGAACTCAAGGATCAGATCATCGAACTGACCAAGAAGAAATGTTCCTGCCCGATCGTTGAGATCGTCGATACGAGCACATTTTTTCCAAGTATCTCGCTTGAGAATAACCTGACAACAGGAACGCTGACGGAGCATCTGATTTCCGTACATAATTACAAACATATCTGCTATCTTGGCTGCAAGACGGAGAGCTATTTTTCGGACAAGCGTGCGCAGGCATTTCGGGATGTCATGATCCAGCACGGATACACGATCGGTGATCATGACATGTTCGATACAACGATCACGGAAGAGGGCGTTCGGGAGGCTTTTGATTATTTCTGTGAGGGAAGTGACTCTCTTCCGGAAGCGGTTGTCTGCTACAATGACAAGATGGCTTTGCTTTTTACCGTTATTGCGATCCGCAAGGGATACCGGATTCCGGAGGATATCGCCTTAGTCGGATGCGATGCGCTTCCTGAAGGACAGAATATGACGGCGCCTCTTACAACGGTCAGTTTCCCGACATACCAGCTGGGTGCAGAGTCGGTTAAGCAATTGTTTAAACTGATGCATAATACCCCGATTCCGGAATGCACGAATGTATTTGCGGAACCGGTTCTCGGCGGAAGCTGCGGCTGCCGTACGACTTCACACAGTAACTACATTCTGTACGGTCATCAGCTTTTGAACCGTATCCAGAATCTGGAGGAATCCATCTACACATCGATGCGTATGTCCGCTGCCTTATCACACGTGGCAGACATTGATGAGGGCATGGATCTGCTCAGCGAATATGTAAAATTAATTCCGGGATGCACCCAGTTTTATCTGTGTCTGTACTCGGACTGGGATTCTCTCTCCGGACACATTCTCGAGCTCACAGACGCCGAAGATGAGGATGCCGGTGATAAGAACACGATACTCTTAAAACTTGCAATCAGGGACGGCAAACGCCTTCCGGAGTGTTCTTTCCCGAAACGTACACTGCTGCCGGAGTTCATCAACAAAGATTCGTCCGCCGCATACATTGTATCTCCACTGTTTTTCGAGAACCGCGAGTTTGGATATATTGCGATGGCATACGAACACAATCAGATCAGCTACCACTTCCAGCTGGTACACTGGATCATGAATGTGACACAGCTTCTACAGAATCTCTGTGAGATCAAGGTTTCACGCTTGATGCAGACCAAGCTGGAATTCATCTATATGAGAGATTCTTTGACGGGATTATACAATCGGCACGGATACGAGAAGCGGCTTCCTCATCTGCTCTATTCGCTGAATGAGGGCGATCTGCTTACCGCATTTCTTTTCGATATGGACTGCCTGAAAGTGATCAATGATCAGTTCGGGCATACCGAGGGAGACTTTGCACTCCAGGTAATCGGGAAAGCGATCACAAATGCTTTCTCAGATGATGCGATCAGTACCCGCTTCGGCGGCGATGAGTTCTATGTATTATGCAGTTGTGACGATGACGAAGCAAATGAATTCATTGTCCGCGTCAATAAATATCTGCGCAATTATAATCAGCTCAGTTCCAAGCCCTACCTGCTGTCTGTGAGTGCCGGCTACGCATCAGTTTCTTATCATGAAGATCTGACATTTCCAGCGATTGAAGACTTAATCAATCAGGCCGATGAAAAAATGTACAGCATCAAGAAAAATAAAGTCAAAAAAATCATCCGGGAAGCCTAAGCTCCCCGGATGTTCCTTTCTTCACAATATCTGCTTTCAGTCCCTGTTCATATTCTTGCGATACTCACTCGGCGACACTCCACAAATACTCTTAAATATCTTCATAAAATGCTTTTCATTGTCATATCCAACCATCTGACTGATTTCCACAACCTTCTCATCAGTCGTCGCAAGAAGGCGCTTGGCTTCCTCTATACGGAGTTCCTTTAAATAATTCACGAAATTCTTGCCTGTATATTGCTTAAATTCATATGAAAACAACGAATAATTCATAGAGATATAATTTGATACAACCGCCATATTCAGATCCGTATTGTAATTTTCCTTAATATACGTTTCCGCCATACGAATCTTCTGCTGTGTACCGTTATCCTCCGGCTGCTCATTGATCCGGGCATGCAATCCAAGCACAAGATCCATGATTATATCCTGATATTCGTCCAGATTGTTGTACTGATAAATATTATGGCACTCTTCAATCTTTTGGTGTGTTTCTTCATCTACCAGATTTCGGTATATCTTTTCCAGTTCATTCAAAAACAGAGTGATTCCAGCTTCAAATTCTTCCGGAAGAATACGTTCCTTCTTCAATTCCGCAAACAAAACCTTCCACAGATTTCCAAGCTCCTCCGTCTTACCGGTTCCGACCAGGTGCAGTCTCTGTGTCCACGCCTGCTCACTCACCTGCTTTAAACTCTCTTTTCGAATGCCCTCCGGGATCGAGCTTCTCGCCAGACCATAATCCACCACATTCTGTCCCCGGTAAAAAGCGCGTTTTCTTGCTTCAAAGGCCTCCCGGTATGCTGTCTTTAACTCCCTCAATCCTTTATGTACCATACTCATACCGGCGCATTCCTGCCACAATTCATTCTTCTGCACGATCCATGCCAGATCAGGCGTACAAATGCATACATTTCCGTCCCCAAGTTCATCCAGATACAACGTGTTCTCGCGTTCTTCCATCTGAAAACCTTTACCGGCAACACATACCTGATAACCGCCCGGGAAAAATCGCTCCTCGTATTTCTGTTCCAGCAGCTGTACCTCTTTGTCATCCGGATTTTCATTCATCAGAAGATAGCGGATCTGGTTCTTACCGATCTGATGATCCGCCTGCGCCTGTTTTCTTTTCTGCTCATATTCCTCTTCCAACGTCTTAAGAATTGCCGTGATTTTCTCCCTCTCAACCGGTTTTAAAATATATTCTCTCACTCCGTGTCTGAGCAGTTCCACCGCATATGCGAAGTCATCATATCCGCTGACTGCAACGATCTGCGGCTTGTGGGAAAGTTTTTGTACTTCCCGGACAAGTTCAAGTCCGTCCATCTTCGGCATACGGATATCCGTAAACATGACATCTACCTTCTGGTCCTTTAAGATGTCAAGTGCCGCTTCTCCGTTGTTGCATTCCATAATAACTTCGATCGGCACGCCACTTCTCTGTACCATGGTTCGAATACCCTGGCGAATTAATTTCTCATCCTCCACGATCAGTACTGTCTTCATGATTCCATCCGTTCCTCCCTACGTTGTTTTCACATTCTCCTGTAAGAATGCCCGGTCTGCTGTCCTTCGCCTTATCGGAAGCCTGACTTCCACTTTCGTGTAGCAGCCTTCCTTCGAATAGATCTTCAATCCATACTTCTCTCCAAAAGCAATATGAATACGATCCTGCACATTTTTAAGTCCAATTCCATGACCTCTTCCGCCGTCTGCTTCAAGCTTACCGGCAATCTTCTCCTCAAGATGCTTTACCTGTTCCTCCGACATGCCAACTCCCGCATCTGACACTTCAATAATACAGTCTTCTCCGGCTATCATGCCCTTGATATAGATTGTGGAGTCCTCCGTCATCTCCTCAAGACCGTGAAGTACCGAGTTCTCCACGATCGGCTGTAACGACATCTTCGGAATCTCCTGCTCCAGCAGTTCGTCAGGGAGCTTCACGCTCAGTGTGATCTCGTTGTCAAACCGAAGATTAATAAGCACAATATAGTTCCGGATATATTCCAGTTCCTCACTTACCAATACATTTCCGTTTACCCAGCGCATACTGTAGCGAAGCAGCTTTCCAAGTGAGGTGACCGCATCCGAGATTGTATACTCCTCATCGATTTCTGCCATCATCTTAATGGACTCCAGCACATTATAGATAAAGTGCGCATTGATCTGATTCTGCAATGCGCGAATCTGCGAATTTTTCGCTAGAATCTCTCTGTCAAAGTTCTCCTGCATCAGTACCTGAATACGATCCAGCATATGATTCAACTCAGTTGCCAGTTCCCCCATCTCATCATCACTTACAACCTCAATTCTCTCTTCCAGCCGGCCTTTCTGCACCTCATGAATCGTCTTTAATATCTCGTACAGATGACGTAACAGATGCTTTACAATACCGTTCACCAGATAAGCAAGAAGAATCGTCACCACGATCAATATCACCGCAACCCCAAGATGCGTAAGATTCATGTCACTTCCAGCCGCAATATCACGCAGACAGACCATACCTCCACCAAATTCCTTTACCGGAAGATAGGCGATCGTCCATCTTCTGTTTCCATATCGCATGTAGAAGCAATTTGCCTCGGAAGTATCCTTTATTTTTCCAAGCATAAAAGTGAAAAGTTCGCTTTTCTCCTCGCCATCGTTACTGCTATAGATCCTCTCATCCTGATCCGAAACCAGACAACTCCACTCATACGCTCTTTCCTCATACAATTCGGGGAAAATGGTCTCCATCTTCATTACAACTTCAATGTATCCGATCACTCCATTGTGATAATCATGGATTGCGGTCACATAAGCTGCAAGTGGTTCATCCTTTTGCATTACTACCGAGGAAAAAAGCGTATCATAATAATTAAAATGCCATCCCTCCAGCTTCATCGGATCCTCGGTATACCACTCCATCTGTTCCATTCTCGAATGATTGTAAAGAATCGGCATCATCTCCTGGACATTATCCCTGGAAGAATACACGTGTACCCCATACAGAAGCGGATTGTTACTCACCAGTCGCTCCAAAGCAGCGATATCCGTATCGTAATAATTCAGGATTTCTTTTGTTGTCAATGTTTTCCCGGTCACAGACGCATTTAGCATTTCAAGAATCCCGGTGTCAGACAGAAAGAACTGCATCACCATATTCACAGAATCCACACAGGTTGCCAGCTGCTTCTCATCCCGATCCAGCATGTACTCCATGTAGGACAGACTCTCTTTCTTTGTCGTCTGCACCAGATTATGAAGCAGGACACACGCTAATACACCTACCGGAATCATAACAATGCAGACAATCAGAATCGTAAACTTGATATTTAATTTTAGATTACTGATCTTCTTTCGCAAGCTATCCATCTATTCCATTCCCAATCGTTTCTTATTCTCTTCCATAGTCTTTTGATGTTCTTTTACTAGCTGTGAATATCCCAATGTCTCTCTTTCCTCCACGAACGTCTCGAAAAGCTGATCAAATTCTTCATCTGACTTTGCCAGAAGCAGTCTCGGCAGCGTTTTGCCCCAAAGCTTGTCGATACGGGAGTTGATACGCGACATCTCTGAATCATCCTGCTTGGTGACCTCATATTCTCCCAGATACCTGGTATAGGGATAGGTCCATTCCTCCAGCTGGTTAAGCGGATACTGCTTCTCCGGCATCCAGTCCAGCTGCATAACGTTATTCTGAAGCATCCAATAAGCATCGTCAGCGCCGTATACCTCATCATACTTCTTACGATCGGTTGTCAGCAGCTTCTTGACCTCGTCTTTTAAGACGGCTTTACCGTCAACCCAATCGTACATCTCACCTTCCACACCGAGGCTGATCATCTTCTGTCCCTCTTCCGACATCATATAATCCAGAAAAGCGATCGCCCGGTCCGGATGCTTACAGTTCTTGGAGATCAGCGTCAGTGTCCAGCCGTTAATTGCATTGGTCGGAAGTACATAATCATCACCCTTGCTATTCTTGGGTCCGTCCACCGCGATATATATGCTGTCCGGATTCTTCTCATATAACGTACTCTCCTGATCCGCAATATCGGTGCGCTGATAGAGCATGCAGAAATATCTGCCCTCTGCCACCTTCTCATTCATCTGTGTCCGCTGATCGACGAATATATCGCTGGAGAGATACCCTTCCTCGCCAAGTTTTCTGAAAAATTTCAGCCACGAGAGATATTCCGGATCCGTATGGCGGTCATAAAGCTTACCATCCTTCTCATAAGGAACCGCAAGAAAATTCATCAGGAAATTATCAAATGAATTACATCCGTTCTCCTCAAAGATGTGTGAGCCGATCGGAATCAACGGCTTTCCGTCTACCTCCGGGAACATCTCCACTGCCTTCTTTACCGCTGCCTCAAAGCCCTCCTGCGTTGTCATATCCGGGCTTCCGATTGCCTCATAGATATCCTTACGCACCAGAAACGTCTGATTGGATCCGATATTGGAATGCGTCTCGACTGCCTCCGGCGTATAAGCAGAATTCGGATATCCGTAGATATCTCCATTCTCATCAGAGTACCAGTTTACAACGGTCGGATCCGTCACTTCATAGAAATACGGATCATACTGATCGGCAAGCTCATTAAGAGCATAGACCATCTTGTTCTTGATCATATCATTGATCTGCGGCTCCCACCATCCGAGCGTAACAATATCAGGCAGTGAATCTGAAGCAACCAATGCATTGATCGTCTCTTCCTGATTACCTGCCGGTGTAACAAAATTAATATTCACTCCGGTGTCCTTTGTAATCTGTTTCGACACCATATTCTTGCCCCAGTCCATCGGAAACCAGGAATAATTGATATACCAGTTTAAAGTAACCGGATTCTGCTCCGCAGCATACTTCTTCCATCCGATTGTTTCAGAGGACTGTGTCTGCTCCGTCACCTTATTTTCATTTGTCCCCGCACATCCCAACATGCTGCCGGACATCAGCAGACACATTCCTACGGCTATCATTCTTCTCGCTTGTCTGTTCATCTTCTTCACCATTTGTGATCTCAACTGTTTTTCAGCCTCCCATCGCACATGCAAGCATGACGTGGCAAATTTTCTTCTTTCCATCCGGCTGAATAGCTACTCTGTTTTTATTATATAATAGAAAAGAGACTTTGCAAAGCAGAGTCTCTTCCTAAGTTTATAATTTTAGTAATGAAAAGAATAGTTATAATTTAAATGTCCCAATTGCTTCCTCAAGCTGTTCCATGCTCTCCTGAAGCAGCTGCGTCTCTTTCCTGAGTCCATCTGCGGACAACATCTGATGCTGTAAATACTGGCTGATCTCTCCGGATGCCTTCACCGTATTCTCGGACGATTCCCCGATTCGTTTGATCGATTGCAATGTATTGTGGCGATCCTGATTCATTGCTTCCATCTCTGCACTGACCGATTCCATACTCACCACAAGATTCTCCATCAGGTGGTTCATCTTCTCAAAAGCATCACTTGTCTTTAATGTACTACTCCTCTGTCCATCCGAAATTGCCTCTGCCTCCCGCACCTTATCCAGCGCGTTCTGTGAATATACGGTAATCTCCTCGATGATCTTCTGAATCTCCTCTGCCGTATCTGCCGAATTATCTGCAAGCACGCGGATTTCCTCCGCGACAACCGAGAACCCTCTTCCCTGCTCTCCCGCACGAGCTGCCTCAATCGAAGCATTTAAAGACAAAAGGTTGGTCTGTGATGCAATGCTTTGGATGTCGTTTACAAAGTTGGTAATTTCTGATAGTTTATCAGCAAGCTTGACCACATGTTCCTGTACTTCATTCGTCACATCCACAGTTTCCTGAGACTGCTTTGTCATCTCAACCAGTGTCATCTTCCCCTCATCGATCATCTTCTGTGAATTTGTCACTTCGGAAATCGTTGTAACAATGCTGTTGCTTACACTCTTGATCTGTACCGACAATTGTTCCATTTGGTCGTTACATGACAGGATTTCTTCGTTCTGCTGTGCAATACTCTGATTGATTTCCTCCATCTGCCCATCCATGTTTTCGATCATGGAACTTAACTGTATACTTGATTCCTGTACACGGTCGCCCGACTGAAGCACTTCATCCTTCATATTGGACACCATCTGAATCAATGAGCGCATTCTCGAAACCGTATGTAATAATGCCTGCTGAAGTTTGCCGAATTCATTATTGGAAACCCTTACATTTTCCTGCTCAGTCAGATCTCCCTGGGATACTTCATCCAGTCTTACGATATTCTTTCTGATATTTCTGCTGATATTACGGATCAAAATTGTTGCAAGTGCAAATGCGATCAGACAAGCCACAAGCACAAGGCTCATTGTCAGTGTTCGAATGCTGTCAGAGCTCTTGGTAATGTATGACTTTGGAACCAGTGCCACAATATGGCTTCCGTTCATTTCACTCGTAATCGTCATGCAGAAGTATTGTTTTCCATCGTAGTTAAGATAGCTGCTCTCCTTCTCGTAATCCAGCTTTTCAACAGACGGAACCGAAAAGTTTTCATCGTTGCTGATTTCTTGTCCCTCAGCCGTCACAAATGCCAGATAACAGCCTTCCCCATAGTCCAATTCCGAGAGAAGTTCCTTAATTTTGTTCCGGCTGATATCAATCACAACCACGCCACGCTTTGCACCACTGTTGAAAGACTGACTGCAGTAAAGTGCATAATTGTTCATTCCCATCTTCTCATCCATCAATGGATGCGTGGATCCCCAATGCAGATAATTGTCGGAAAGCATCGATCCTTCGTCCGCCGAAGCCAGCTCATCAATGAAACTATCCATCTCCGTTGTCTTAATATTTTGTGTCGTAATCACATCATCCGTGGAGACCGGAATCACATGAATTCCCTCAATCCAGTTACTTGAGGTCTGCTTCACATTCACATTATTGCTGATCGACTTATTGGCCTGCGACTGTTTCGAATTATCAGAATCATATCCTCCCAGAGAATACGCAGTCACAGTACTATCCTGTGCCAGTTCCAAAGTGATGGAAGATACATTTTTCATAGCCTCATCATACGAATTCATTGTCATCTGGAGTGCCTTGTACGCGGAGATCTCATAATTCTCCTGCAAGCCTTTCGATGACATGGAATACGATGCCAGACCCGTTATGATTACAAATAAAATTGGAATGACAAATCCGATCATCAGTTGTAAACGGATTGATAACGCCGGTTTTCTTATCTCTTTTCTTATCGCTTTTTTCCTCATACCCATGTCCCCCTTTTGAACATCAGCCATGCAAAATTTGCCTTTAGCAAATGGGCTGACATTGTCACTCTCACAACCTTATTATATAAAATCACATAGTGAAATGAATGTACCTTAATTTTATTCGGGTGTCTTTTTTTTAGCAAAAAAATCTGGGTCTGATTCCTTCGAATCAGACCCAGACGGTAGACTTTGCAAAGCAAAATCCTTTTATAAGGGGAGAAATATGAAAAAGTAACTATGTTACTCTTTGACAGCACCGGCAGCAATACTGCTGATGATGTATTTTGAGAAGAATGCAAACACAAGGAGGATCGGAATAACCGAGATTGCTACTGCTAAGTAGATAGCTCCCTGATTTGCGGTAATATCGGTTGAGGAACGAAGTGTTGCCATCATAACCGGTAAGGTAAACTTCTCGTTCTTATTTAAGATGATCATTGGCATTAAGTATGCATTCCAGTTTCCAATGAATCCCATGATCGACATGGTCGCAATACCTGGTGACATGATCGGAATTGCGATTCTGTGGAATATGTACAACTCTCTTGCTCCGTCAATTCTTGCGGCCTCGATCAGAGATGGCGGCATAACCGACATGACATACTGCCTTAAGAAGAATACGGTTCCGGGTGCTGCAATCGCCGGAATAATAAGAGGAATGTAGGTATTAACCAGGTGCAGCTTTGTACATAAGTTGTAGAATCCGATCAGACTTAACTGTCCAGGGATCATCATAAATATCAGGATGACTGCAAATATTATGTTGCTTCCCTTGAACTTATACATTGCAAGTGCATAAGCAGTAAGGGCTGAAAAATATGCAGTTAAAAGTGTTGCAGGAACTGCAACTTTTACACTGTTCCACATACCCTTGAAGAGGTTGAAATATTTAAATACCTGTTCCCAGTTTTCCCTGGTATGTGTACTTGGAATCAATGTAAACGATGTAACAATTTCGCTTCCGCTTCGGGTCGCATTGACCATCATGAGCAAAAACGGGAACAGACAAGCTGCTGCAAGCAGGATCAAAAGGAAGTAAAGGATTCCTTTTTTAATCTTATAACCAACACCATTCATACTTCCTAGTCCTCCTTTCTGTTGAACACTTTGAGCTGAACAATGGATACAGCCAAAACGATCAGGAAGATTACATACGCGATTGCAGAAGCATAACCGGTCTGTGTTGTTCCAGTTGTAAATCCAAATTTATACAGATACATAACCGCTGTGTATACGGAGTTGTATGCAGCACCGGATGTGCTTGACATCAGGTATGGCAGATCGAACATCTGCAGACCACCGATCAGTGAGGTGATCGCTACATACATTAACATTGGTTTTAAAAGCGGTAATGTGATTTTTCCAAATACAGTCCATCTTCCGGCACCGTCAATTGCGGCAGCCTCGAAATAATCCTTTGAAATACCCTGCACACCGGCCATCAACATGATAAAGGAGTTACCGAACCACATCCATGCAGAGATTACTGCGATCGTGTATCCTGCAGTGTTCGGCGATCCGATCCAGTCGATCGGGTTATATCTTGCACCGAAAATCTTATAGATTCCGGAAATAATCTGATTAAAAGTACCGAATCTCCAATCAAGTAACGTATTGAATAAGAATGCGATTGAAGTTGCGGCGATCAGGTTTGGCAGATAGTAGATTACACGGAAAATGCCAAGTCCCTTGATCTTGTATTTAATATCACTGAATACGATTGTAAGTAAGAACGCAAGTCCTAACTGTAACACAATATTTACTGCCCAGATTCTTACGGTGTTCCATAAGCCTCTCCAGAAAAACTTGTCAGTAAAAACTCGCTTATAGTTGTCAAACCAGACCCACTTCATCTCACCGACACCAGCAATCTTGGCGTTGGTAAAACTCAAATAAAGTGTTCTGAATACCGGGTAAACGCTGAAGATCAAAAATACGACAACGAATGGAAGTACAAATAAATATCCCATATTATCGTAGGTTTTGAGTCCACTCTTTTTTTTCTTGCCCATAGGTTCATCTCCCCACTATATGCTGCCATTTGATTTCAATTCCCCCATACATTCGCAAAACCGCACGAGACTCGTGCTTTCCCGTTGCTACGCAACTAATTTTGCTCATATATGGGGCGGTGACTCTATCCGAGTCACCACGAGAAAAAACAAATCTGATTTTTACGCGCAAGCACGACAAATCTTCTTTGTTTTTCTCGTAGGAACTGAATAGTTACTCTAATTTTATATCTTATCTGTCGATCTCAATATCAGGATAGGTAGCTGCTACCTTGTCATAGAACTCGTTTACAGCCTCATCCTTTGTCTTCTGACCTGTCTTAACAGCTGAGATTGCCTCGCCCCAGGCATCGCCGATTGCCTTGTCGTAACGAGTTACGATAGAGTAATCAATGCCTTCTGCCTGCTGTAACCAGAATGAGTAAAGCTTCTCACCACCATAGATCTCGTTCTCGTCATCTTTGTGCTTCTCGATTGCAGACTTAAGAGATACAGTATCTCCCTGTGAGAAATCGATCCACCAGTCAGCGGTATCCTCGTTTAATGTACAGAACTTAACGAACTCCCAAGCTGTCTGCTGTCTCTTAGACTGTGAAGAAATACCAATGTATGTACCACCGGAGAATCCGTAAGAAGGTCCGGCACAAACGCCCCACTTACCAGATGTCTCACCTACGTTATCTCTCATGGTTAATACGCCCCATGCAGGGAGACCAAATGAGAATACGGTTGTCTTGTCCATGTCCTTCGTAGACTCTTCGAACTGTGTAGCATCCCAAACGTTTACGGAATCATCTGCGTAGTTCTGAATATCAGCGGAAAGGATCGGTACCTCGCCAGCCATAGCCTGATACCATGGTGTTGACCACTGGTTTGCATATGCGGTAAGATCCTTCTGGTATAAATCTACACACAGATCCATGTAATCATATCTGGCCTGATCTACATTAAGCTTTCCATCAACTACCCAGGCACTGTCACCTGAGAAGAAGTTTAACTCAGCGTCAGAAGCGAAGATTCTGTATCCTGCATCCTTTAATGTCTGAGCTGTCTCAAGAATCTTGTCATAGCTTGAGAATAACTTTCCTACTTCGTCCGGATCATCAGTTCCGAATACTTCCTTAGCGATATCTCTACGATAGTAGAAACCTGCAGGAGTGATCTGGTAAGAGATTGCTCTCTGGATACCGTCTGCATCCTGTCCAACCTGCCATACGTAGTCAACGATCTTATCTGCGTAATCCTGTGCTCCGAAATCATCTAAGTTTGCGAAGAATCCTGCATCGTAGAAATCTTCGAGCATCTGTGGCTCACCAACGATGATATCAGGCTCTGACTCGCCAGCAAGTAATGCTGTCTGAACCTTTGTCGGATAATCTGCAGGCTCGATAACTACGGTATCAACCTCAACGCCTGTCTCTTCCTGGAACTTCTTACCGAAGTCAACAAGGTCATTTGCAAGTGTCCATACGACAAGCTTGTCATCAAGCTTTGTCTCTTCTTCCCCGCCCTGTGTGCTGCTGTTGTTTGAAGCACTGTTTGAGCTGTCGTCTTTGCCTCCACATGCCATCATAGAGAATGCCATGGTTCCGATCAGTAATACTGATACAACTTTCTTCCAATTCATAAAAATATCCTCCTTTTATGTTCCAACACTTATTGTTGATAATCATATTATAGGAGGATATCTTTTTATAAAAAATGCATCGATTTTTAAAAAGGTGTCATTTTTTTAGTCTTCAAAAATATAAGTTGTGATACTATGTGACTTCACCTGCTCATTGACGCCTACACCGCCCTCGATCAGCGTGATCTCCACATCTTTTTCGCTCCGGTTGAGCACAACGGTCACGCGGCTTCCGTCAGGATTTAAGAATCCGACTGTTTCCACATCCGATGTATAGCGGGTTGTTGCGATATGTACCGCACCTTTTTCGATATAGCGGCTGAACTGACCGATATAATAGTAGGTCAGGCGTTTTTCAAACGTATCGTTTTCCGGATCGCACATGATCGGAGCTGCACAGAAGTTACCGACATGGTTCGGACCACCCTTGGTATCAAGGAACAGATTCCAGTCAAAATACGTGGTGATACCGGAAGCTAAATTTCCTAAGATATCGTGTGCATACATCTCTGCTTTATAGGTTTCTCTCGTATCTGCAAAACGTGAATACTCCACACAGCCCTCCGAGAAGATTACTTTTAATTCCGGGTATTCTTTTTTTACCATATCGATTGCCTCGAAATGGTCTCCGGTGTACCAGTGGATTGCTACACCGTCAATATATTCTCTTGCTTTCTCGTTTGCCATTGATTCTTCCACGCGGTCGAAAAGAATATCTTTGTTGTGATCCCAGATAAAGATGGCAATATTGCCAAGTCCGGCTTCTTTTAAGGTCGGTCCGAGATAATCCGCAACGAATGCTGCTTCCTCAGAAGCACTGTAGATACAGGAATCCCAGGTCTGCACTGCTGCAGGCTCATTCTGGATCGTAAGTGCATCAATCTGTATGCCTTTTTCTCGGTATGCCTGAATGAACTTCACATAATAGTCTGCCCATGCCTGATCATACTCTTTCTTAAGCTGTCCACCGTGGTTCATATCACCATTCGTCTTCATGAATGCAGGCGGAGACCATGGGGACATCAAAAATGTCATGGAATCGGATGCTACAAGGTTATGTTTTGCAATCGCATCGCGCAGAAGCGGAAGGATCTCTGCCTCGTCGTGTTCAACACTGAATGTCTTAAGTTCGCTGTCTTTGTCTTCGATATACGTATAATTGCCCAAGCCGAAGTCGCAGCTGTTCATATGTACACGACCGATGTTGTACTTCAGTCCATCCTCTCCGAAGTATGCCTCGATCATCTCGGCTTTCTTCGCCTCGCTCATCTCCATATAGTTATGTGCGCTCGCCTCTGTGAATGCACCGCCAAATCCATCGATCGTCTGGTACTTTACCTGTGGATACACGTTGATGACATGCATGCAGTCTTCCTGCTCCTTCGGCGCAATGTTACTTTCCTGCCAGAGAAGATTCTCGGCTTCACATGTTACAATTTTCTTAATATTCTTCATATAATACCTCCTTATAAACCCGCCGCCACAGACGTTTCGCGATCACCTATATTTATATGGTTTTATTGTACAAATTCAGGCATCCGCTGACAGTAGACAATCTTCCGATTTCGATCACAATTTTCGGAATTTTGCATGCAGCCGGATGCCTGACATGATTATGCGATTGTCACAACGATGCTCGAAACCTCTCCGTCCCGGACTGCACCGGCAAGTTCCTCACCAAGCCGATCCGCATTGACCGTAGCCTCGCTTCCGTTCTTATAAGCAAGTTGCATCTCCGTAATCCCGTATGTTCCCGGGAAGTAATCCTTCTTCTCAGCAAGATGGTAAGTCACTTTGGTCTTGCCAAGAAGCATCGCTGACACCTCTTTGTCATCACCGATCAGATATGCCGGAATCGTCGGCTGCAGCTTAAGGTTTAACTGTCCATCACAGACAACAAACGGACGCTTTCCGAACATCATGATCTTCCACATGTTCATGAACTCGATTGTAGATCCGCTCAGTCTTGCAACAAATCCTTTGCCGTGAATCTTCTTATTCGGATTCTTGGAGCTTGCGATAAAGGACGAATTCTCAAGCACACTTCTTCCGTATGTCTCCTCGTCAAGGAACGGAATGACCGCCTTGTGGAAATCCTCTGCAAATTCCGGATACAATCCCGATTTGATCAGTTCCAACAGATATTTATATTCCATATGAAGCCAGATCGACTCATTCTCCAGCCATCCCGGTGTGAATGCACGCGCACGGCCGAGTTCATAAGAGGCCTCCTGCAGCGACGCATTGACTTTGTACATGGAGAGCTTCGTATCATAGAGATCACTGTTCTTCACATTGTGATAGAGCGCAAGCTTGGTATCTTTATCCCAGTCCATCTTTAAGTAGCGTACCGGTCCTTCGAGGAAATACGGTACCATCTGTACGGAAAATGCAAGCGGCCGGATGCCATCCTCCAGTTTCTCATATTTCTTGACCTCGAAAGTAAAGTATGTCGGACAGATTCCCTTTCCGTAGCGAAGCGCTTTCTCGATACCGCAAAGCACGGTTTCCTTCCAGCCTTCTAACATCTCTGCAAGATCTCCTGTGCCGTATTCACTGACATCCCCGGACACACCGGAGAAGGTTTTGTCGCGGTAGATCTCTTTTGCATCGTTGATACGGTTCCAGAACGAGATAACTTCTTCATTGTTTTTCAAATTTTCTGCTTCCAGGCGGTTGATGAGTGCAAGTTCATCGATAAAGTTTCCGAGTTCCTTTAACACACTGACTTTACCCGGATATTTGATCAATGCGCCGATGGTATAATCCAGCATACGAAGAAGTTCATAGGTCTCAGCCATAGAGGAGCCGAACATGCCCGGCATTCCGTTTAACGCATCGTACCAGCCCGGCTTACCGCCTTCCATCTCAATACCCATTCCGTACGGATCAAGTGTTGCAAACTTCGTTGCACACAGAAGAAGCAGCTTCTCCATCAGTGTCGTATAGATCACATTACCGGTTCCGAAATTATCACGCACCAGTTTTTCTTTCGTATTACGTCGGCTCTTCTCGTCCAAAGCATAGTACTGACGTACGCCGCCTTCCGTTAAGGCATACCGCTTAAACCGGTGGTTGACATTGATCTGGGACAGGAAGAATGTATACGCCTGTTCATAAAGCATTTCCTTCTCTTTCTCCGGGAACACACTAATGTATTCCTCAACAAGATCCAGATTGTAATCCCAGTGATCGCTCCAATAACCTTCTCCGAAATTACCATTGACCAGACTGTCCGCGAAATCGATCAGTGATCCAAACCACTTATCAGCCTTCGTTTCATCAACATCAGCTAACTTCTCGTACAATTTTCCCGGTGTGAACGGCTTCGTCACAAAATCGATGAGTTCCTTTCTTTGACCCGCTTCCACATCCTCAAGGATCATCTGCGCTTTTTCTTCGGGAACCGTATAGGTCAGCTTCTCAACACCAAGCGGATTGTATCCGTCAAGCTGCATGAGACTATAGAACGTGTGAATATTCTCGCGTCCGACGAATGGTGCAAAGAAGGTATCCAGTCTCCGGTTCTGGTTCACATCACGGAAGTTTCCGTTGCCCTGTGAATAGAACTCTGGCAGCATCGAGAAATAATTGTAATCGCGCTCAAGATCTCCGTGTTTTCTTGAATACACATAGAAGATCTTGTTATGTCCAAGCTGGATCGGAAATCCTCCACGTAAAATGTTGTCCATATACGTATATTTGCAGTAAGCATCGAATTTCGTGTCCGCAGTCTTAGTCGCGATGCCATCCACCAGTTCATCCACCAGAGTGATCGCACGCGCCCTCTTCTTTTCAAAGAATGCTCCGTCAATCTTCTGGTTTAGAAATTTTTCAAGAATCTTTTTGTTCTCAACCTGACCGATCATCTCGTAGAGTGTTGTGCTCTCTCCAGCCTGCAACGTGCATTCTTTTAAGAAAAAGCAACTCGGAAGAAGATTCGAATCATTCTCTTCCTCAGCCTTTACTGCCGGGATTCCTCCGTCCCGGAAAATGACCGGTTTTTCTAAAGCATTGTCATATCCAAAGATAGCGTCCGGATCAATGATCGCGGTAAGGCGCTCGCCGCTTTCCGTCACACCGATTCCGAAGTTTCCACCCTCAATTGCAGATACCGCTGCGGTATCGTCCATGCTCGCACGCACTCTGTAGTAAGGAACACCTGTATCGTGATCCTCTACCTGCATCCACGCTTTGGCTGTCTGCGTCATATTCTTCATGCTGTCCATGCCGACGCCGTATGGAATCAGCACCGGCATACCGTCAACGATCTCTAAATGCTTTTCTTCATCCGAAGTGTTTGTCACGGTGACCACACGCATAAGTGCACCGACCGTCTCCTCCGGCAATGTAAAGTATGCAACATGAATCTCAAGCTGCTGTTCACTTAAATTTTCCTCGATGTCAAGCGTATTCATGCCAATCTGCATCTTGTGCGCATTGTCCTCATTCGAAAATGCCTCTACCGTGCGTCCGTTCTCCCGGATAAATGTACGGAACCCGGTGCGCTTCACATTCTGATAAGCGATATGCGCCGGATAGAATTCCATGATCGCATGATCCTTATTGTCCACACCGAAGCTGACCACTCCCTGGCCTCTGTTCACATAGTAGCACCAGATTGGAATTCCCCTCACGCCGGCAATACCCGGAAGAAAGCTTGCGAATGTGGATTTCTTACCATATTGATTCATAACATATTCTTCTGATTTTTGATTCATTTTATAATCTCCTTTATCAGTCCCATTTTTCACTAATCTTTTTCTCTTTATCTGCATTTCTTCATGATCCTTATTTTTTTCATCAGTATCAGGCGAACATGATGTACCTTGCGATCATCCAGACTTCTTACCTCTTCCGGTGTATACCTGACCTGTGCAGCATCGACCACCCGCGAAGCTCCATCCAGATACGCCTTGCCGACCACATAGGATCCAACCTCAAGCCGGTTTGGATTTTCAATCGTAAGCTCCCATGTAATTCCCATGAATTTCAGCGAAATTGCTGCCTTATTTTCCGCATCAAACTGTTTCAAAAGAAGCTGCGGACGGATTGCAAGACCACCTGCCTCACCATGCACACCGAACATCTGCGTGATCACAGTAAGCATATACCAGCTTGCAGCGCCGGTCAGATAATGATAAAGTCCTCTTCCGTCCTTGCCGAAATACTCCGGGATGCCCGGATAGATCCGGCTCGTCTCGAAATCCATCGACTGACGATACAAAGCATCAAGTGCCTTATAACCTTCTTTTGCAAAACCTCTGGTATAGAGTGCATTGGCATACATGACTGCCATATGTGAGAACACCGCTCCGTTTTCCTTCTCGCCAAAAGCAAAGCCAAACATGCGTCCCATATCCGTCTTCAATTCGTGAAAGTCCGTGTTCAGGCGGTAACCGCCGCACGATGCGTCATACAGATAGACATCTGCCGCCTCTGTGATTGCCCGCACCTGTTCCTCGGTTGCTGTACCTGCCATAATCGAAAATACCTGACCGGTCAGCATCATTCGCACATTGCCTTCTTCTGTCACACCCTCTACACGATTTCCATGATCATCATAGTAACCGTTGTACCAGCCATGTCCTTTTGCATCGGACACCCACTCGGTTTCACGGATATGTTCCATCATCCACTCTGCCTTATGCTCTAAGCTGTCTGCCAGCTGCTTCGTATCAATCTGGATACGCACACCGCTGACCGTATGCCTGCATTTTCTCAAATACGAATTCAATAATTTGTGTTTTGCTTCAATACTCTCATACAGTTCTTCCTTATCTTCCAGAAGCTTCGTGATCTCCTCAAGCAATTCGACATCACGCACGCCTTTTGCCGCTTCCTGTCTTAAGATTGCCGCCAGATCTCTTAGGTTCATTGCGTAGGCATTGGTGAAGGCGACACTCTCGCCCCTGTGTCCTGCCATATCGAGTGCATCGTTCCAGTCCGCATCACGAAGAGCAATATGATTATGCTCACCGACCTCGTAGAATGCGCCGAGTGCCTGAATGAGCAGATGCTCCAGCACCGTTCCTTCGTACCGGACACCTCTTACACTCTCCTGCCACTGCATGCCCTCTTTCCACTGTTCATCCACGGCCTTGCCCCGCATAACCTGCCCATCCTTAAAATACGGGACTTTCTGATACAGGAGATCGAAATCTCCCGTCTGATCCATGTATAATTTTGTTGTCATAAAAGGCCATACGCCGTGATCCATCCACACGCGCGTGATCGAATTACGGTCTGCCTTAAATTCGCCCAGATGATCTCCGATGATCGTTGCGTTACTTCCGTCCACGCGCACACCACCGAAATTGGACAAAAGCATCTGCCTGACTCCGCCCGGATTCATCATCAGAAGCGCCAGACAATCCTGCCAGAGATCGCGCCATCCGCGTCCTCCCCTGCCGTAATCATGGTGCGGCAGAAACGAACAACCGTAGATGCGGCGAAGCTCCGGCTGGAAGCTTACCCAGTTCATAAACTGGTCGAAATTGTTATCCCCGCTGTGATAATGCACATTGATCTTGTTCAGCCAGTACTGTTTCGTCATATCCAGCTGACGGTACACATTCTGTTTTCCGCAGAAAAGCTTTCTTGCTGCTTCGATTGTACTATCCTGCTTCGTTGCACCGATCAAAACGGTATATTCTGTGCTTTCTCCAGGCGCAAGCATCTTTTTTTCGAACCGGAATGCACCACAGATCTCCTGTCCATCAACCTTGCTTGACGCCGGCACGCCGTCTAAGCCTCGCACAACTGCTTCCGGCCTGAGCAGTGTTCCTGCCTTGCCGACAAATGCATTCTGCTCCGGATAGAAAGCAACCGGTGCCTTGCCATCCTCCGTTATACCTTCTACAAAATAAGTCGTATCATTGACCTGATGCCCTCTCTCATCAAACGAAAGCGTCGGGGTCACATGCACACCGTACTCCGTAGTGACGGCCCGGTGCAGAAGCGACGTCACATGTCTGTGATCACGAATGTTATCTGCGCTTCTTCCATAAATCGGGATTGCTGCATATGCGGTAAATGTCATAGCCTCTTTCCCTGTATTTGTAAGCTTTACCTGCATAACCTCTACATTATTCTGAAAGGCGACAAACGAAGTAATCTCGGAATGCAGCGAATGTTTTTTTGAACTGCGCGAAACCTTATGCCACATAAGACCCGCTTCCACTTTGGATGTATCCTGCCCGGCGGTAAAACGCGCGGCTTCCTGTTCAGCAGACATACCGGTCGCAGACCATACTCCGGCTCCCTCTATCGCACACCAGAAATTTCTCGATGAGCGACTGTCCACAAGATCGCCGATACTTGTCGGCTCCAACAGGAAATGATTCTGGTCAAGCTTCGCATCCCCGGCAAGATTCGGTGTGATCGCGCTTTTGAGTCCATGTTCTCCTGCGATCGGGAAATAGAGTCCCAAGTCATTTTCTGCACCTTCTAACTGAAAGCTTCCGTTTTCGTCCGTAAATTGATATCCCTGCATCGTCAACATCCTCTCTTCCCTTTTATTTGCTTGTTCCATTCTCATACTCTAACAGTACCTGCCTTGCTCCCGCGAAAAAGACGCCCTCTCCGCTGTCGTTGACCACATGTTCCATTCCCGGATATCCGGTCAGCATCACGGTACAGATATTCTCAATCCGCACGCCTTCTTTATCCGGCATCTCAACCGCAGTATGTAGATTCACTTCTGCGTCACGGTTATACAGATAGATGCCAAGTCCTGTCGCGAAGAAATCTTCTGCCGCATCATCGACATGGATGGACGCGTAACCATCCGTCTTGCCATCATGACTCATCCATACATCCTGCCTTGGCACATCGTATGGAATCTCACACTGGTACATATAGATCCTTCCGCCATCTCCATTCCAGATGGTCTGATATGCATGAAAATGCTCCACCATAAGTGCGTAGGTGATCACATTGTTTCCATTGACCACAAATCCGTTCTCCGCTACGTTTTTATCCCATGCAACCTGATCTCCGTGATCCGCTCTCCAGATCCAGAAGTTGTCGCCGATCGTATCATCACTGTTGATGGTCAGACAGGTATGTGTCTGCACCGGCTGATCCGTCTTCGTTCCTCCTACGCGGAAGAACAGATCAGACAGCATGATCGGTATCTCTTTGTCCTTCTTGTTGTCCGCATCCCCGACAACCATCAGATTCTCGGATTTGACTGATCCCGCGTCAAACAGAAGACCTGCCACCATGATGCCACTCTCATCCGCCACATTGACACATGTGCTGCCACCTGTGGATTTCAGCGTTGCAAGTCCCATGCCAAGAACAATTGTGTTCGGATTATTGATCTCAATCGGCTGGTCAATCTCATAAATTCCCGGTGTCAGGAGAAGATTCTTACCTTCCTTTAATGCCTCATTCATCGTTTCTGCGGTATCCTTTGTGGCATCCGCGATATAGAAGGCATCGATACCGACAATCACATCAGACGATGCATCACCATCATTCTTATCTGTCCACAGGGCATCCGATGCTTCCAGATTCAGCCATGTGGTTCCGTATGAATTTGTCTGTAATTTCGGCACATAAATGCCATACCCATGCTTCTCATCATAGACAAGAAATGGCTTTTCCCTTACCACATCCGTGGTATCAACCGTCGTGTAAGCTTTCACCGGCCATGTTCCCTCCGGTGCGCTTCCTTTCTCTTCTCCGACGAAAACCATATTCCAGTTCTCGCCCATCCAGGTTCCCCAATTGTCATTGCGTGACAGCCACTGTTGCTGTGAACCGGAATCTACCAGTCTTGTGATATTGGAATCTGCAAGAAATCCTCCGCTACACCAGCCGTAATCGTCATGCAGATACAGCGCTCCCTCGATGTTCACACGCCGCATATCCGTCGCCTGAGATACCGCCCAGACTGTATTACTTTCTATGCTGACATTCTCCACGCTTCTCCAGAAATTACAGCAGGCATTATGGTTGCTCTCATCATCTCCGAGCCACCTTGCCAGACACGAAAGTCCCTGTATCTTCGTGTCTGTCGGAAGAATTCCAAGTCCCGACACCTGCGTATAGAAGCCCACTTCCGGCTGGATCGATTCATCGTATTCGCCCGGCATAAAATAGATGGCATACCGCTCGTCTCCAAACTGGTTTGTCTCCTGCCTGTCGTAGAGTTCCTCTAAGATCTGTTTCACTTCCGCCGGATCATCCTCCGGCGAAAAAACATACACATTTTCTCCAAAGAGTGCTTCATGATAATCTGTAATATCCGTTTTACCTCCCGATCCCGGCTGCATCTTTATCACACCGAATATAAATACAAACCCGGCCAACACACCGAGCACTGCAAGCATACGACGCTTCATTGTTGATCTCCTTTCGTTTTTGATCATCCGCAAGCGATTGTGAAACCCCTGTGGCGGGGTTCTCCGGCGGCGCGGACGCTGTGGCTGGCTCCTAATCGGAGCACGATTTTAGACAAAATCATTGAATTTGCCAAAATCTCTGCCGGGCTCAGTTTTTGTGTCCGAACAACGCTTCGACTGTGGTGACGGCATGTCCGACCCCAAAAAGATGCGCTCAAAAATCCGTGTCTGCCTAAATGGGCGTCCTCAGAAAGTCGATATGAGCCGCCTTGTGCAAAACTCGCTTCGTGTCTGTTGGAATGCCACTATACAGTGTTGCTCACAAACAGTTGCCCTGCGGCGGCACGTTTTCTTCGAACGCCCATTAAGGCAGACACGAATTTTTTCGGACGCATTCTTTTCCGGGGCGAACACGCCGCCACCACTGTCTAAGCTTGAGCGGACAGCAAATCATGAGAAGAGCCCGGCGGACATTTTCTGCAAATTCTTGATTTTGGATAACTAGTGTCCGATCAGGAGCCAGCCACAGCGTCCGCGCCGCCGGAGAACCCCGCCACAGGAGTTTCACAATCGCTAAGGAATATCTGCTCCATAGATCCCCTGATTGTCTCTATCATAAAAAAAATAGAACCTTAAAATAAGGTTCCATTTATTAGTTAGGTATCATTTTTTTATTTTCGGGTATTCTTTTTCAAGGATGGTAGTTCGTCGTCACCTTCCACAAATCCGGCTCGCTTGCCCCCCACCGGAACAATTCCTTCATCTGCTCATCGTAGGTTTCCAGCGGCTCATAGGTTGAGACGATCTTGATAAGATATTCTTCCTTCTCATCCTTTGGAGTCAGATGATCGAGCTGTCCTAAAATATACTCCGACATCTTAAACGGCTGCATATCCTCGCTCGTCTCAAGACCGAACAGTTTCTTAAAAAGGCCTCCTACATAATAGAATTCATAATTTCCCAATAATACAGATTTCTGCATCGTGCATTTTAAAATGATGCTTTGTCTTGCTATACTTGTTGTCATATTACACGCTTTCTTCGGTTTTTTATTAGTGTACCACAAAAAGCATGCTTTTTACCAGTATTTGGGTAATCCGTATCCAAAGAAAAAGTAATACAGAGAACCGATCATCTTACCAAGTGCCATCGCGATCATGACGAAGCTCAATCCCCGGTTGATATACAGCCTTCGGAACAGAATCGGGAATGTATTCAGGATTTCCGCCAAAGCGACCGCGATACATCCGACGAACATTCCGGCAACAAAACCATAGACACCAAGCAGCAGATGACCGATCCATGCAACCGGCAGACGCGCCTCCCACTCAATGATGGAGAACACGGCTCCCGTCAGCACGCCGAGCACGATCATGTTCTCGAAGCAGATGACTTTATCTGCCAGATTCATCTTCCGGATCATACGCGGAACCACTCCGATAACCAGTAGGAATGCAAAGGTTCCCGCGGATACTGCGACTCCGCACGCAAATGACACAAATGCCATAAAAATATGTCTAGTTAACATCGTGTTCGTGCCCCCGCCTTCCCGCGTTCTCGATAAAGGTTGTGTCGACATCCTTCTGGTATTTGCGCATCTCTACCTGGATCGGCGTCGGATCGGATGTGATCTTCTTCTTTCCGATATGATTAAAGAACACCAGAATGCCGACGGCAAGCCCCAGACAGTAGAATATCTCAATCTCTGAGACGGTCGGTTTATCGCCGCCCAATATCTGCTTATAGAACCGGTCAAATACTTCGCCGACCGACACATCGTTATTGAATGCCATAATGGTAAACGCAGATCCAAGAAAGATTACAATACACAGAACAACGATCTTGAGCGTCTCCATCGCTTTGCTTCCCATCGGGGAAGGCACATACTCCACGACGAAATCCTGTTCTCCGAAGCTCACCACTTCAACCTCCGGATATTCTTCATGGATCAGCTGTATAACATCCAGGATGGAAAAGACTTCGATCCGCTTTTTCTTGGCGGTCTGCTCCGGCGCAAAATGATACAATGTCTTATTCTTGATTCCTGCACAGATTGCAGGATCTGTACATTCCACCGACATGACATCCATGATCCTGATCTGCGGATCGTGGCAGACGCTGTTACGTTCCGCTTTCACATATACGGTCTCACGCTTTTCTTTCATATGATCCCACCTGTCTGACGCGCTCTACAAGCGTCCCTTCCTTCGGTATTGCATTCTGCCGGTACGAACTCAGGCAGTACCATCCCATCAGACCCAATACAGCCAAAAGCAGTGCCACCAGACAAAACCGATACCAAAATGTCCAGCTTTTCTTCCCTTTATGTTTTACTTTCTGTTCCATGTCAGCCTCCTTTTACCTACGGCATATTTTATGGGCAGCGATCGTGAAATTGTGCGGCGGACTCCTGCGGGTATCGACTCTGCGGCTGGCATCCAAGCAGATTACGGTTTTAGACAAAATCATTGAATTTGCGAAAATCTCTGCCGGGCTCAGTTTTTGTGTCCGAGCAACGCTTCGACTGCGGCGGCTGCGTGTCCGCCCTAAAAAGATGCGCTCAAAAATTCTAGCCTGCCTAAATGGGCGTCCTCAGAAAGTCGATATGAGCCGCCTTGTGCAAAACTCGCTTCGCGTCTGTTGAAACACCACTATACAGTGTTGCTCACAAACAGTTGCCCTGCGGCGACACGTTTTCTTCGAACGCCCATTAAGGCAGACACGAATTTTCTCGGACGCATTCTTTTCTAGGACGAACACGCAGCCGCCACTGTCTAAGCTTGAGCGGACAACAAATCATATAGAGAGCCCGGCGGACATTTTCTGCAAATTCGTGATTTTGGATATCTAGTGTCTGCTTGGATGCCAGCCGCAGAGTCGGTACCCGCAGGAGTCCGCCGCAACACAATTTTCACGATCGCTCACCAACAATATGCGCGTTTTCCATAAAAAGTATGCAAGGGAATGGGACACATTGGTAAATTGTATGTTAAGTCGTGAAAAATGATTGACATGGCAGGAAATGGGGCATAAATTGAATATAGCGTTACCGCAGCAGAAGTGCAGGCAGCGATTGTAACAAAGAAAAGGAGACCAGATCATGGCCCACACCAAAGAAATATTAACACTCGCTGTCGAGATCGGAGATACCATGCTCCGAAACGGTGCAGAAATCTATCGTGTCGAAGACAGCCTGATTCATATATTAGAATCCTGTAATGTTGAAAATTTTGACGTATATGTACTCTCAAACGGAATTTTTGCCAGCGCAAACGAAGATCGGGAAGATGCGTGCAGCATGATCCGCCACGTGCCGATCTCGTCCGTCAACCTCGGCAAAGTAGCCGCTTTAAACCAGCTTGTGCGCGATATCTGTAACCACAAATGCTCGATTGAAGAAGCAACCGTTCGCCTGGCGGAATGTAAACATATTCCGCCTTATCCGAAGCCGGTACTTGTCACATGCTGTGCAGTCGCATGCGGCTGCTTCTGCTATCTGTTTGGCGGAACCTTTCTTGATATGCTGATTGCAACTGCAATCGGGGCCGTTGAGCAGCTTTTCCTGTTCGCGTGCGAGAGAAAACATGTATCGCGTTTTCTTACGAACGTGTTCGCCAGCCTCGTTGTTGCAATCTTAAGTATCCTTGCGTTTGCATCCGGTCTTCCGGTGCATCATGACAAGATCATCATCGGAGATATCATGCCGCTTGTACCGGGAATTGTCTTTACGACATCCATCCGTGACTTTTACAATGGCGACTACCTGTCCGGCACGATCCACCTGATCGATGCTTTGCTGACCGCCTTGTGCATCGCAGTTGGAATCTGTCTTCCGATCGTATTATTCCGTTATCTTGGGGGAGGGTTAGCTCTATGAATTATATTTTGGAATTTGTTATGGCTTTCGGGGCAACATTTGCTTTCGCATTCTTATTCTGTGTCCCGAAAAAAGAATTGGTTTTCTCCGGTCTGTCCGGTGCGTTAGGATGGATCGTGTATTATGGCATCACGCATCAGGAGTTAAGTCCGGTGCTGGCTTCGCTCGTTGCGACCTTCATCCTGACCGTGTTCTCCCGGACTACCGCTGTCATCCGCCGCAATCCCGCGACCGTATATCTGCTGTGCGGCATCTTCCCGCTCGTTCCAGGAGCCGGAATCTATTATACCGCATATTATCTGATCATCGGTGACAACGCGCGCTTCTCGTCCAAGGGACTTGAGACGTTCGAAGTCGCGCTCGCCATCGTATTTGGTATTATCTTCGGTTTTGCAATCCCGGAAGTTCTCTTCCATAAATTAGACCGCCGGAAATCCTGTGCTTAATTCCACAGGTGCTGCGGATAAAGTCCCTGCTCCTTCATGGATCGGATTGCCGCAACCACAGTCTGCTTATCTTCCTTGTAAGTAACACCATACCAGCGGTCCGTCGATTTCAATACATCAACAACCGCCTTGTCCTCCTCTAACAGTTCTCCGACCACACTCGGAAGGAAGAACTCACACTTAAGAGGATTCTTTTCCAGTTCTCTCTCAAGGAACGTAACAAATCGCTGCTTTAACTCCTGCAGCATGCTTGGCTGGAAGCCCCACATATTCATGGATACGGTGCTTCCCTCCGGCAGCTTGTGCCAGGTTGCTCCGTCATCCTCGGTATAAGCCGCACCATCTTCGCGTTTTTCGATGTGTGTGCGCTCTGTGATCTCAATCAGATGTCCCTCTGTATCCGTACGGCATACACCTCTTGACACAAATCCATTATCCGTTAACGTGTTCTCCAGAATATAACCAACCATCACATAACGATACTTTTCATCGTCCTCGTGGCTGACCAGATAGTCATACATCACCTTGAATGCATGGCTTCCGTAATAATCATCTGCGTTGATGACTGCAAAAGGCGCATCCAGTGCATCAATACAACTGAGTACCGCATGTCCTGTACCGAACGGTTTCGTGCGTCCTGCCGGTACAGCAAAACCTTCCGGAAGCTTCGGCTCCTGATAGACATAAGTGACCTTGATCTTGTCTGAGATACGGTCTCCGATGCACTCACGGAAATCAGCCTCATTTTCTTTCTTGATGATAAAAATAACTTCTTTAAATCCTGCTTTGACCGCATCGTAAAGGGAGAAATCAATGATCAGATGTCCCTCGTCATCGATTGGATCCATCTGCTTCATTCCACCGTAACGGCTTCCCATTCCTGCTGCCATAATTACTAGAACTGGATTTTTCATTGTCATACACTCCTACTTAATTACTCTCTTTTTCTTCCTGCTTCGCCTTCTCCTCAAGGATTGCCTCATTCAGCTGAAGCATCTTTGCATCAAGATCTGATACGATCTCCGCGCACGCGCGAAGATCCCGGCTGATATAATCCGGTGCATTCCCCTCAAATTTGTAATAGATCTTATGCTCTAAACTTGCCCAGAAATCCATCGCAATCGTACGGATCTGGATCTCCACCTTCGTATCCACCACACGGTCTGATAAGAAGATCGGGATGGTCACATGCATGTGAAAGCTCTTGTAACCGCTCGCCTTGGGATTTTTGATATAATCCTTGATCGATACGACGGTGAGATCGTTCTGCTTGCCGATCATCTCCGCCAGCCGATAGATATCGGATGTAAAAGAACAGACAATGCGGATTCCCGCAATGTCATTGATATAATTTACCATATTCTCGACAGTCACATCGTAACCGTCACGCTTTAATTTCTTTACGATACTCTCCGGTGTCTTAATTCGCTTCTTAATGTATTCGATAGGATTATACTTGTGAATATGTACAAATTCGTCGTTTAGAATGTCAAGCTTGGTGCCGACTTCCTTGAGCGCTGAATTGTATAAAAACATGAGTGTTTCCCAGCTATCGACGTCTTCACTTATAATCTGAGATGCAGCCATATATTGGTCTCCTGTCTGATTATTTGTCTGCAGTGCACCACTCGGAAAATTTTCAATTTTCCTCGTTGTTCGGGCTATCGCCCTATCAAAACAGAAATGATCCGACCTCTTCGTGCAAGCACAATCGGTCTGCTCCTTTCTGTTTTGGCACTGCTCAATGCCTACGTTAAATTATTATATCACACTTCCCAATCCACGTGTTTGATTACAGGCATATTTTAGAAATTCTTAACTTTCGCGTCAGTCCTCTTCGAGAACCTGCATCTCCATATAGTCGAACTCGATTTCTTCGACAAAATTATCCTTCGTAAAACGCGTCTTTGAGCGACGTTTGAACTCATTCACATTCGCATCGAGCCAGATTGGTTTGCCAAGATCAAATGCAAGGCAGGCTTCTTCCAGCGCGCGGAATACTTTATGCGTCCTGGTATCGTCATCCGTGATCTCAATTGTCTCGGATGCGGTCAGTCTTGTATCGGTCCACAGTTTAAACCAGATCTTCATGCATTTTCCTCCTCTGGCGGTTACATTCATACATCAGAAGCGAAGCCGATATTGCTGCATTCAATGATTCGACTTGTCCCTCCATTGGAATACGGATATAGGTGTCCGCAGCATCCGCCACCTCATCACTCAGTCCGTTTCCCTCATTTCCGATCATAAATCCGGTAGGCACGGTATAATCGAATGCGTCATACTGCTTCTTCCCTTTGAGATGCGCCGCATACAATGACACACCTTTTGCTTTCAGTTCCTGCAAAGTTGCCACAAAATCATCCGCGATCACATAAGGCACACGGTATATACTCCCCATCGTTGAGCGTATCGTCTTGGGATTGAACAGATCTACCGTTGTCCGGTTCATGATCACACCGGTAATCCCCGCTCCCTCTCCGGTGCGCACCATCGTTCCCAGATTCCCCGGATCCTGCACACTCTCAAGAAGCAGCAGATGCGTTCGTTCTCCCTGCATCACATCCTCAAGCGTATAATGCGGCATACGGATGAGTGCAAGGATTCCCTGCGGCGTCTGCGTATCCGAGACTGCCTTAAACACGGAATCCGCAACCACCTCATAAGTTACGCCGGAAAGCAAAGCCTCATGCTCCGGATTTTCCATAAACTGCTCGGAAACATACACGCCTTCGATCCATTCTGCCGGAGCCTCGCGGAACATTTTAATTCCTTCAACGACAAAAAGCCCCTGCTCTCTTCGCTCCTTTGCTTTCTTCATCAGCAAAGACAATTTCTTCATTTGTTGATTGGAAGTGCTTGTAATCATCTTTTTCACCATAAAAGAGGGCGGCCGGAAATCCGACTGCCCTCCTGACTTCTTTTCTTATATATTTATACCAGAGACTTGGAAATCTGATACATGTACTCGTCAACACCCTTCTTCATTGCAAGAGCTTCATCGATATCAAAATCAACGAATTCACCGTTCTTATGAGCGATTACACGGTTTGTCTTGCCTTCACAGAGAAGATCAACAGCCAAAGCACCCATTGTAGTAGCGTAAACACGATCCTTACATGTAGGGCTTCCTCCACGCTGCATATGTCCAAGAATTGTAGCACGTGTCTCGATACCTGTTGCTTCCTCGATTCTCTTAGCCATACTCTGGGAATGTCCGATTCCCTCAGCATTGATGATGATATAATGCTGCTTACCGTTCTTACGGGCATTTACCACCTGATCGATCAGACGCTGCTCATCATAATCATATTTCTCAGGAAGAAGAATCTCCTCAGCACCGTTTGCAAGACCGCACCATAAAGCGATATGTCCAGCACCACGTCCCATAACCTCGATGATAGAACATCTCTCATGGGAAGTAGAGGTATCACGAACCTTGTCGATTGCTTCCATTGCAGTATTTACAGCAGTATCAAAACCGATTGTATAATCCGTACATGCGATATCTAAGTCAATGGTTCCAGGAACACCAATGGTATTGATTCCAAGAGCAGCAAGCTTCTGCGCTCCCTGGAAAGAGCCATCTCCACCGATTACAACGATTGCATCGATTCCGTGTTTCTTACAGATGTCAGCACCCTTCTGCTGTCCTTCCGGTGTAACGAATTCCATACAACGGGCAGTCTGTAAAATTGTACCGCCTCGTGAAATGGTATCGGATACACTCTTTGAATCCATGTCGATGATCTCCTCATTTAAGAGACCTGCGTATCCTCTCTTGATTCCTTTCACTTTCTTCCCTTTAGAAAGAGCCTGACGGACAACTGCACGGATTGCAGCGTTCATTCCCGGTGCATCTCCACCACTGGTAAGTACACCAATTGTGTTTATCTCTTTTGCCATTGTTACTTCCTCCATATATAAATAATAATCAATTCCCTTAATCTGTTATATTTTATACTGATTACATTTTCTTTTCAACATTTTTTTCAACAACTTTTACATTATTTTCCCCAAGAAAATTAGTCAATCTAGTCAGAAGTTCCGTATTTGCATGAACGGAAAGGTTCTTTCCGAGGCGTTTTATCGCCTTTGGATCCGCAACATAGATCACAATCTCGTCATCTCCGTCCGAATCGTGAAGCATGGAAAACAATTCTCTTTCCTTATCTGCATACGCCTCTTTTGTCGCAAATTTCAGCCAGATTTCACGTGGAACGCTGTCAAAAGGCACAATGCGTTCGCAGATGATCTTACCATTCTGTTCCTCCTCAACCGTAGCATGTCCGACCACAAAAACCTTCTCATCTTCATTCAGAAACCGGCTAAACCGTTCATAGTCCTTCGGGAACACGATCACCTCGACACTTCCCGTCAGATCCTCGATCGTAAGGAACGCCATCGCCTTATTGTTTCGCGTAAATTTGACCGTCTTTCCAGCGATCATTCCACCGATGACAACATGTGCGTTATCTGCTACTTTGATAGCACCGGTCTCCTCCTCACGCACAAAGTCCATCGCATTCACGGTTGCATTCTTTTTGATCTTCTCGAGATACTCTTCGAGCGGGTGCCCGCTCAAATAGATGCCGAGCACTTCCTTCTCAAAGCCAAGTAACATCTCCTTCGGGAATTCCCCGACATCCGGATACTGCACCTCAAAATCCTTCTTATCCTCCTCCGAGACCAGGTCAAACAGGCTCATCTGCCCGGACAGCGTCGACTTCTTCTGATGCACCACCTGATCCACAATCGATGCCGATACCAGTGTCATCTGCTTTCTCGTTCCGTCAAGCCCGTCACAGGCTCCCGCCTTGATCAGATTCTCGATTGCTCTCTTGTTAACATCGCGCTCTGCCGTACGCTCAATGAAATCCTGCAGTGTCCGGTACGCTCCGCCGACCTGCCGCTCCTCGATGATCTTATCAATAACCGGGCGGCCGAGTGATTTGATCGCATATAATCCGTAGCGGACATGATCTCCTTCCGCTGTAAATTCACCTTTTCCGACGTTGATATCCGGCGGCAGTACGGAGATTCCCATCTCCTTACAATGCAGCAGATATTCCGCAGCCTTGGTGGAATTGTCAATCACAGATGTCATAAGGGCTGCCATAAACTCTACCGGGTAGTAACACTTCAGCCACGCTGTCTGTACCGAGATAACCGCATATGCTGCTGCATGGGATTTATTAAATGCATATTTCGCAAAATCGACCATGGAATCGTAGATACTGTTCGCAGCCTTCTCATCAATCCCGTTCGCCACACAACCCTTGATGCCGCGGCTCGCATCACCATATACGAAGCTTTGCCGCTCGGCATCAATAACATACTGCTTCTTCTTACTCATCGCGCGGCGAATATTGTCCGCCTGTCCCATCGTATATCCGGCAAGCTGCTGCACGATCTGCATAACCTGCTCCTGATAGACGATACAACCGTATGTTGGCTCAAGAATCGGCTCTAACTCCGGTGTTACATAAGAAATTGTATCACGATTATTTTTTCCCTTGATATAGTTCGGGATGAAGTCCATCGGGCCTGGGCGATACAATGAGATACCGGCTACAATATCTTCAAAATTCTGCGGCTTCAACTCCTTCATGAAGTTCTGCATTCCTGCGGACTCGAGCTGGAACACACCTTCTGTCCTTCCCGATCCGATAAAGTCAAGTGTTCCCTTATCATTGAAATCAATATGATCAATATCCACATCAATTCCGCGCGTTGCCTTAATATTCTTGACTGCATCCTTGATCACGGTAAGGGTGCGAAGTCCCAGAAAGTCCATCTTCAGGAGTCCCAGTTCCTCGAGCTGGATCATATTGTACTCCGCCGTCGGGGTGCCGTCACTCGCACGTCCGAGCGGTACATAATCGCTCGCCACCCCCGGATAGATGACAACGCCCGCCGCATGTACCGACGTATGGTTTGGCAGTCCTTCCAGGCGTTTCGCCATATCGATCAGCTCATGCATTCTTGTATCTCCGTCATAGAGACTCCGGAATTCCGGATTCATCTGCAGTGCTTTATCAATGGTAATGTTTAATTCCATCGGAACCATCTTCGCCACGCGATCCATCTCCGCATATGGGAAATCAAGTGCTTTGCCGACTGCCTTAATGACACCTCGCGCCGCCATCGTTCCGAATGTGGTAATCTGCGTCACGGAGTCCTTGCCGTATTTCTCCGTCACATACTCGATTACACGCGAACGCTCCGCATACTCGAAGTCCACGTCGATATCGGGCATGGACACACGTGCCGGATTCAAAAATCTTTCAAAAAGCAGATTATAACGCACCGGATCAATATTCGTGATGCCGGTACAGTAGCACACGCGGCTTCCTGCACCGGATCCTCGTCCCGGGCCTACCCAGCAGTCATGTGTCTTCGCCCAGTTGATGTAATCCCACACGATCAGAATATACTCAACGAATCCCATCTTCTCAATGATGCCGAGCTCATACTCCATATCCTGATAGATCCTGTCACATTGTTCCTTCGTATAGGCATCATTATTTGTATATTTTTCTTCAAATCCCTTATCGCAGAGGGCACGTAAGAATTCATACGCGGATGCATATCCTTCCGGCACTTCGTACTTCGGAATCTTGTAATTTCCAAATTCAATCGTCACATGACAGCGATCTGCGATCTTCTGCGTATTATCCACTGCTTCCTTCGCATATGGAAAAAGCGCACGCATCTCGTCCTCACTTTTGACGTAGAACTGACCGCCCTCATAACGCATACGATCCTCATCCGTAATCTTCTTACCGGTCTGGATGCAAAGAAGCACATCATGTGCCTCCACATCATCCGCATAGGTGTAATGCACATCATTCGTACAGACAAGCCCGATCCCGGTCTCCTGGCTCATGCGCACCAGCTGCTGATTGACCAGCTTCTGATCTGTAATTCCGTGATCCTGCAGCTCCAAAAAGAAATTATCTTTGCCGAAGCATGCCGCATATTTCTCCGCGATCGCCTTGGCTTCCTCGTAGAACCCACGCACGATATAACGCGGAATCTCGCCTGCCAGACACGCAGACAGACAGATCAGACCCTCGTGATACTTCTCTAGTGTCTCAAAATCCACACGCGGTCTGTAATAATAGCCTTCCGTAAATCCGATCGATACGATCTTCATCAGATTCTCGTAACCCTTGTTATTCTCCGCCAAAAGGATCAGATGGTAATAACGATCCTCCCCGTGGCTCGTCTCCCTCTCCAGACGTGAGTTTGGAGCTACATACACTTCACATCCGATAACCGGATTGATCTCAGCTGCCTTACAGGTCTTATAGAATTCGATCACACCATACATCACACCATGATCCGTGATCGCCGCACTGTTCATACCAAGTTCTTTGACGCGGGCTACATATTCTTTTATTTTGTTGGAACCATCCAGAAGTGAATATTCCGTATGGGTGTGAAGATGCGTAAATGCCATGTTGTTCCCCTTTATGTTTTGTTATATAACCTTATATAACTTTTCAATTCATATATAACTTTATATAACTTTATATAACTTTTCAAGCAAAAATACCGGAGGAAGATGAAAAATCAATCTTTCTCCGGCTTATTATTCTTCTTATTTTTTTAAAATCCACTCTGTCCTACACCAAGTCCAAGCAACTGGCATATAATTGCAAGGATCAGAAGGTGTACCGGATAGAACGCATAGAAGAAATACTTACGCTGCTTACCACGCGTTCCATTATAGAAATGCATCGGTATCAGCATAAGAAACGCTGCAAATTCAATCGTTCCTGCAAGCATTCCAAGTTCAAACACCGCAAGCGCAAATCCACCCATGCGCTGGTGTCTGCACATATATAAAATGTAGATTGCACAAATTCCACTCGCACCGTAATCGCTGCGGAACACAGCCTCTGCCAGAAAACAGCCCGCAAGCAGAATCACAAACATTGCCAGCACACGAAGAATTCCATAGGCGGCCGACGGAAGCTTTTCTTTCAGATGCTTCTCCATATACAAAAGTATCGCATCCGATGCCCAGATGGTCAGAAGTCCGAGCCACAACGTAAAAAACACATTGTTATAACTCATATTAATAATGCTTTTATTCAGCGCCATATCAAACGGGAGTTCCGAAATCAAAGCAAAAACAAACAACCGACGCGCATACTTTGCTCTGCTGTGAGTGTAGGTAAATCCCTCCACCAAAAGGAAGCAGTAGATTGGAAAAGCCATACGTCCAATACCGCGAAGCACCAGATCCAACATATACCACTGGTGTAAGTTACTCAATGTGATAGGTCCCCAGGATGGCATCTGTTGCATCATTTCTTCTAATATGGATGCCGCTGTATGATCGATCAGCATCGTGATGACTGCGATCATTTTCAGCCAGTAGCCGGAGATTCCGGCTACCGGAGTATTTGAAGAAGTTGTCGTATCCATACTTTAAATCCCAGACATATTGACTGTGATCTTGTCAAGCTTCCAGATATCATCTACATATTCCTGAATGGTTCTGTCGGAAGAGAACTTGCCGACATGTGCAACATTGAGGATTGCAGATTTTGCCCATGCACTCTTATTCTGATAGTATGCAGAAATCTTCTTCTGTGCATTTGCATAAGACTCAAAATCAGCAAGGATGAAGTAGCGGTCTGCCACCTGTCCCTGTGGTGGATTGAGGAGTGAGTTGTAAAGCTCACGGAAGAGTTCTCTATCGTTTGCAGAATAGGTTCCGTCTATTAACTGGTTTAATACCTGACGGATATCTGCATTATTGTTGTAGATTTCAACCGGATTGTAATCGTTACGGTTCTCATGTGCGATGACTTCATCTGCGCTCATACCGAAGATAAAGATATTGTCTGCGCCGACTTCCTCGTACATCTCAACATTCGCACCATCCATAGTACCGATTGTGATCGCACCGTTTAACATGAACTTCATGTTACCGGTTCCGGATGCTTCCTTACTTGCAGTCGAAATCTGCTCACTGACATCTGCCGCAGCGAAAATCCACTCTGCGATCGATACACGATAGTCCTCGATAAATACAACCTTGATTTTATTATTGATAGAAGCATCGTTATTAATCACATCTGCTACCGCATTGATCAGCTTGATGGTCTTCTTGGCGGTACGATATCCGGCAGCTGCCTTCGCACCAAAGATGAATGTTCTTGGATAGAAATCCATATTTGGATTTGCTTTCAGCTGATTGTACAGATACATGACATGAAGAATATTCATCAGCTGACGCTTATACTCATGCAGACGCTTTACCTGTACATCGAAGATGGAGTTCGGATCCACATCGATTCCGTTATGCTCCTTGATATATTTTGCAAGGCGCACCTTGTTCTGATGCTTGATTTCCATGAATTCCTGCTGTGCTCTCTGATTATCGGCAAGCGAAGTCAGCTTGCTGACTCTTGAGAGGTCTGTCACCCACTCTTTGCCGACATGCTTGGTTACCCAGTCAGAGAGTAACGGATTGGCATGTGCAAGGAATCTTCTCTGTGTAATTCCGTTGGTCTTGTTGTTGAACTTCTCCGGGAACATCTCGTAGAAGTCGCGAAGCTCCTGCTTCTCTAAGATTTCTGTATGAAGTCTTGCAACACCGTTAACGGAATATCCGGCACAGATTGCAAGGTTTGCCATCTTCACCTGACCATCGTAAAGGATTGCCATCTTGCGAATCTTCTCCTCATTACCCGGATAACGATTCTGAATCTCAAGAACGAAGCGGCGGTTGATCTCCTCAACGATCTGGTAAACTCTAGGAAGAAGTCTCTGGAAGATCTCAATCGGCCACTTTTCTAAGGCTTCCGCCATAATTGTATGGTTCGTGTAAGCTACACTGTGTGTTGTAATATCCCATGCCTCATCCCATGAGAGACCTTCCTCATCCACGAGAATACGCATAAGCTCAGCAACTGCAACCGTTGGATGGGTATCATTCATCTGGAATGTTACCTTCTCCGGTAACTGATGCAAATCACTGTGATGCTTCTTAAAACGCTCCAAAGCACGCTGGATACTTGCTGATACGAAGAAATACTGCTGCTTTAAACGAAGCTCCTTACCCTTAACATGGTTATCATTCGGATAAAGTACCTCTACAAGGTTACGTGCGAGGTTCTCCTCCTCCACTGCCTGATCATAATCACCACGATCGAAGGAATCCAGCTTAAACTCCTCCTTTGGCTGTGCATCCCAGATCATCAGGGAATCAACCACATGATTGCCGTATCCGACGATTGGCATATCATACGGAATTGCAAGAACCGACTGGTAATCCACATGCTTAAACTGGAGATTGCCGTTCTCATCTGCCGACTCCTCTACATGTCCGCCAAATTTAACCTCATAACAATACTCTGGTCTGCGAAGCTCGAACGGATAACCGTTCTTAAGCCAGGTATCCGGTACCTCTACCTGGAAACCATCGATGATCTGCTGCTTGAACATACCGTAACGATAACGGATTCCGCAGCCATATGCTGCATATCCGAGTGTTGCAAGAGAATCCATAAAGCAGGCTGCCAGACGTCCGAGACCACCATTACCAAGTGCCGGATCCGGCTCCTGATCCTCGATAACGCTGAGGTCAAGACCGATCTCCTCGAGTGCTTCCTTCACTTCGGTATAAGCGCCTAAGTTGATCAGGTTATTGCCAAGCGCACGTCCCATTAAAAATTCCATCGACATATAATAAAGCGTCTTTGGATCGTCTTTCTCCATCGCCTGCTGCGTTGCCATCCACTCATCCATGACAACATCTTTGACAGCCAGAGATACCGCCTGGAAGATTTCCTGCTGGCTGGCTTCTTTTAAGTTCTTGCGGTACATCGTCTTTACATTCTCTGTGACCGCTTTAATAAATTCCTTTTTACTAAAAACTTTATCTCTCATTTACGCCTCCTGCTTTTTGATGCCTTAAAAAAGGGAGCTAAGCTTCTGCCCTGCCCCCTTCTTTTATTCTTATTGTTTCTCTACCGCAAGAATTACTTTCTCACCGTTGATACTCCACTCTTTCTTATATCCGGATAAATTACCTGCCGTAATCTTGTCCGCGAGAACTTCAGACTTAATCACCTCGCTATACTTCTCGAAGATCGCAGATACTTTTTCATCTGCCTCAAACGATACAGCAATATGATCGGTAACCTCGAAGCCGGCCTCCTTATCCTTACGCATGGTCTGAATCTTACTGATCAGCTCTCGTACAAAGCCTTCTTCAATGAGTTCCGGAGTCAACTTCGTATCCATAACTACCGTTACATAGTTATCCCCCTCAGTCACAAAGCCCTCTGCCTGAGTCATCGTGATAAGTAAATCTTCTTCTAATAATACAACCTCATCACTGATACTGTCAAGTTTCAGGCATCCGTTTGCCTTAAGCTCTGCCATCGCCTTATTACCATCCAGCTCAGAAAGGGTTGCCTGGATCTGCTTTAAATACTTACCGAACTTCGGTCCTACGGTACGAAGCTGCGGCTTGAACTGGTAATCGGTGTAGCTGCTGACATCATCGGTGAAGGTTACTTTCTTCACATTTAACTCGTCGGCGATAATGTCTACATAGAAATCACTGAGTGCTTCCGGTGCCTTGACATACATCTGACCGATCGGCTGACGGTTCTTAATATTGGCACTGTTACGGCACGCACGTCCCATAACAACGATCTTAAGTACCTCATCCATCGCATTCTCAAGATCCTTATCGATCATCTTCTCATCAACGGTCGGGAAGTCACACAGATGAATACTTTCCGGTGCGGATGGATCGATGGAACATACAAGGTTGCGGTAGATATCCTCTGTCATAAACGGGATCATCGGAGCGGCTGTCTTACAGATGGTAACCAAAGCAGTATACAGTGTCATATACGCATTGATCTTGTCCTGCTCCATGCCTTTTGCCCAGAAACGCTCACGTGAGCGGCGGACATACCAGTTACTCATGTCGTCAACAAACTCTTCAAGTACACGTGCAGCTTCCGGAATGCGGTAGTTGCCTAAATTGTCATCGACTGCTGCCACTGCGGAATTCAGCTTTGAAAGAAGCCACTTATCCATAACGGTAAGCTTATCGTAGTCGAGTGTGTACTTTGTTGCATCAAAATTGTCAATGTTCGCATACAGTACGAAGAATGCATAAGTGTTCCACAGAGTTCCCATGAACTTACGCTGTCCTTCCTGTACTGCCTTACCATGGAAACGGTTCGGCAGCCAAGGCGCACTGTTGATATAGAAATACCAGCGGATCGCATCTGCACCGTACTTCTCCAATGCGTCGAACGGATCGACCGCATTACCCTTGGACTTCGACATCTTCTGTCCGTTCTCATCCTGCACGTGACCGAGAACGATAACGTTCTGGTAAGGTGCCTTATTGAATAACAGTGTAGACTCTGCCATCAGAGAGTAGAACCATCCACGTGTCTGATCCACTGCCTCGGAAATAAACTGTGCCGGGAACTGCTGCTCGAACAGATCCTTGTTCTCGAACGGATAATGATGCTGTGCAAAAGGCATTGCTCCTGAATCGAACCAGCAGTCAATAACTTCCGGTACACGCTTCATCGTTCCGCCGCACTCTTTACACTTAAAGGTAACTTCGTCAATATATGGACGGTGCAGTTCAACCTTAGCAGCATCCGGATTGCCGGAACGCTCAGCAAGTTCTGCACGGCTTCCGATGGATTCCTGACATCCGCAGTCCTCACACTCCCAGATATTGAGTGGAGTTCCCCAGTAACGGTTACGGGAGATACCCCAGTCCTGAATATTTTCCAGCCAGTTTCCAAAACGTCCCTCACCGATGGACTTCGGAATCCAATTTACCGTCTTATTGTTGGCAACGAGGTCGTCACGAACCTCTGTCATCTTGATGAACCAGGACTCTCTTGCGTAGTAGATGAGAGGTGTATCACATCTCCAGCAGTGTGGATACTCATGCTCGAACTTCGGTGCATCAAATAACTGACCTCTTGCATCAAGATCCTTCAGCACCTCAGGATCTGCTTTCTTTACGAACAGACCTGCAAACGGAGTCTCTTCGGTAAGTTCACCCTTACCGTTTACAAACTGTACGAATGGAAGGTCATAGTTACGTCCAACATTCGCATCGTCCTCACCGAATGCAGGGGCGATATGAACGATACCGGTACCGTCTGTCATAGTAACGTAGTTATCACAGGTTACGAAAAAGCCCTTCTTATGCTGCTTGTCCGCAACAACCTTTGCACAGTCGTAAAGCGGCTCATACTCTTTGCGCTCAAGATCTGTTCCTTTGTATGTCTCAAGCACTTCGTATGCCTTCTCGCCCTCTTCCTTCGCAAGCGGAGAGAGCACCTTGTCTGCAAGTGCCTCAGCGAGATAGTAGGTGTAACCATCTGCTGCTTTTACCTTAATATAAGTGTCATCCGGGTTCACACAGAGTGCCACGTTACTTGGAAGTGTCCAAGGCGTTGTTGTCCATGCGAGGAAGTAAGCATCCTCTCCTGTAACCTTGAAGCGGACGATCGCAGAACGCTCCTTAACGGTCTTGTATCCCTGCGCAACCTCCTGGGAAGAAAGCGGAGTTCCACAACGAGGACAGTAAGGCACGATCTTGAATCCCTTGTACAGAAGCTTCTTGTCCCAGATGGTCTTAAGTGCCCACCACTCAGACTCGATGAAATTGTCATCGTATGTTACATATGGGTTGTCCATATCAGCCCAGAAACCAACGGTTCCTGAGAAATCTTCCCACATTCCTTTATATTTCCATACGGATTCCTTACATTTCTTGATGAAAGGCTCCATACCATACTCTTCGATCTGCTCCTTACCGTTGAGCCCGAGCATCTTCTCAACTTCAAGCTCAACTGGGAGACCATGTGTATCCCATCCTGCTTTACGAGGAACATATTTGCCCTTCATTGTCTGGTATCTTGGGATCATATCCTTGATAACACGGGTTAAAACGTGGCCGATATGCGGCTTACCATTCGCGGTTGGCGGTCCGTCATAGAATGTATAAGTCTCACCTTCCTTGCGATTCTCCATGGATTTCTTGAAAATGTCATTCTCACGCCAGAACTTTTCAACTTCTTTCTCGCGGTCGACAAAGTTCATGTTCGTATCAACTTTGTTGTACATAATTGCCTCCTGAAATTTTCCTATGAATTGAAAAAAGCCCGCATCCAGTAATTAGGACGCGGGCGCACGTTATACCACCTGATTACCATGTACTTAAATCATAACTGATTTGCATACTTCGTTCCCGTAACGTAGGAAAAGCGTCGGACTCTACTCGCCACAATATGTCTGACTTTCGATCCGCAACTCGGAAGTGATATTCACTGTAAGATTACTTGTGCCGGTTCCCACCCTCGCGGCTCTCTGTGACGTTCGTATTACAGTTACTGTCTTCGTCATCGTTTTTGTCTTTGTTCTTAAGTATAGTAAGGTTTTTTTTGAATGTCAAGTGTCTATTTGCCTTGATTTTCTTCGATTTTGCATCCATGTCCAGACTCTGGATCTGTCAGAAATTATCCTTCTTTTAATTTGTGCATCTCCTGGTTGGATCTCACAATCATAAGAATTGCCATCGTAAACAAAACAAGTTCCACAACCGCTCCCGATATGGAGTTTAACAACCGTCGCAACTGCTCATGATTGTTTCCGAATCTTGCAAGCGCAGATGTCTGAAGTGTGTACAAAAGCACAAGTGCCGTAGAGAAACTTAACCTCTTTGCTGCGGAAATCATCGGATTGTAGATATGCCAATACTTCTTCACGTTGTAGATCGCATTGGCAAAATTGGCAATTGCAAACAAACCGATCAGATACAACATCACCCCCGGATAATCATATCCCTCATTATCTACGAGCATCTGCACGATCATTCTGCCTACGATCATATTCATAAAAAGCACCATATATCCACAAGCACGATAACTTTTCAGGTCATACAGCCGCTTGTGCTCCGGTGTCTCTAACTTCTTACTTTTTCGCTCTCTGTTAAGAAGAAGCAGACGCATCGCGGATAACGTCAGGAAGTAGATCGATACGGTCACAAGCCACTTCGACCCGAACCATACGCCCATCACAAACTTAAACGTTGCCGCCGCAATGTTCATTGCAAGGGAAGCAAGAAGCATCGTCTGTGTCTGGAAGATATCGTCCGTCAGATACTTTTCCACATATTTATATTTGTATAGAAATTCTTTGATTCGATCCTTGGCCGACACTACATACTCCCTTGTTATTCCCTAATTTAATCTGTGCACAAATGAAGATCACAAACCTCTTCAACCTGACATTGCGCGATGTAGTTTTCCTCCAGCGGGATCCAACGGTTCCGAAACATTTCGGCGCGCCCACTTCCGTTTCGCAAAAGGATCCTCTGCATCTGCATTTCAGGATCAATGGATACAAAAATGCGCAGATCAAAATAATCACGCAGCTTCGGATGACAACTGTACGCGCCCTCCACAAGCAAAATCCCCTGTGGCTGAAACGTTCTCACCTCTGTGAGTTCCATCCTGCTGCAGTCAAATCTGCGGTACGAAACTGTCATACCACGCTTTGCGGGTTGAAGCACCTCAGCCTCAACCCGCTCATAATCCACATTTCCGCCCGGCTCTGCAAGACGCGCAGAAGTTCTTTGATTCGGTTGTAAGAAGAAATCATCCATGTGAACAATATCACACGGCAGCCCTTCTTTTTGATACTTTTCTGCAATTAACGCCGCTGTCGTTGTCTTGCCTGACGCACATCGTCCGTCCAAAGCGACAAGATACGGCAATTGCGCCTGTCTGCTTTTATCAATCTGGCAGATGATAGCTTCTGCCATCTGTTTTGAACTATTCATAACTACCTGCCCGTTTTTCTTTGTAATGCGTTAACTTTTAAAAAAAGCTGACATGCAGCATCCGACTAGTCACTTTAGAATGCATTGCTCTCCTGCTGCATATAATCCTGCATGTACTCTTCCATGTAATCCTGCATCGGTCCCATCTCAGACGCTCCGACAGATCCGATCAGTACCCAGAAAATAGTAGCTCCGATGATGGAGATCACTGCAGTCACAATACCTCCGATTGCAAGTCCCTTCTTGGAACTTTTTACGATCTGCACAATACCGAGTACGATTGCAATGACTGCAAGAATATAGTTAATACAGCAGAAGAACGTAAAGATTGAAATGATACCGAGTACCAGTGATGCAATTCCAAATCCTGTGCTGTCACTCTTCGTTGCTGCACCGTAAGGTGGCTGGTTGTATCCATTCTGGTTATATCCGTTCTGATTGTAATTTACTCCGCCATTCGGCTGACCATATCCATTCTGATTATAGTTCTGTCCTCCAGCCGGCTGTCCATATCCGTTCTGATTATAGTCTGCGCCGGCCGCTCCCGAATTATAATTCATCTGGCTGTAATCTGGTTTCCCAAGATTGTTCGGATCATACTGTGGCTGACTGTAATCCGTCTGTCCATAATATGACGTCTGATTCTGCTCCGGCTGCTGATATTCCTGTGCTGTCTCTCCATTTGTTTCCGGAGCTTTGTAATTCTGATCATCACTGTTCTCAGGATTTGTGTATCCCTGCGGCGTCTCATTGGTGTTCTCTGGTTCCCCACCGATTCCATTCATAAATTCGTCACTCATTTTCATTCTCCTTCTCACCCAAAAGCGAACTTGCGATATTCAACCATGACAAACTAAATTTTTATATCTATAGTTGAATGTTTCGTTACAATTACAATAATTAGTCAAAGTATAGCATTCCCATATCATGAGTGTCAAATCCTAAACGATGAGAAGCACGCTTTGCAGTTTTTTCAAATTATCCCGGCAATCACCAAAATCACACAAAAAAATAAAACCGCCAAGAAAATTTCTTTCTTAAACGGTTTTATATAAATCATAAATCAATAATCGGCTCTACGCCTCTTCCTTCTTCCAGAAATCAACAGGCTCATAATCCTGCAGCTTTGCAAGAAATCCCTGCTTTCCTAGTTCCTCCTGAATGATATCAAGTATCTCCTCACTGTCAGCAAGTATTGTATGATAATGAAATCCTGATGTAACATTCTTGAGAAGGCTTGATTTTCCAGTGGCTATCTCTTCCATATATCGACGTATATCCATTCTGGACTTAATATTCATATCCGCCCGAAGAACACCATATACTTTGTGATAAACAAACACATCCTCTATGATTCCGCCCAGATCCACGATCGTTGTGAGCTCCTTCTCCACATCATCATCCGAATGATAGACTTTAAACACACGGCTTGCAACGGAATCCTTCTGAATCAGATAGCCACGATTGGTCGAGAATATGTTCATTCCGTTCGCACGGAGCAAAGCGATATCCTGCACAATCACCTGTCTGCTTACGTCAAACTGTTTTGCAAGCGCTACCCCCGGAATCGGTTTCGTCCCTGTTGTCAACATCTTTATAATTTTTTCGCGTCGTTCTTCCCCATTCATAACAGAGAACTTTACCACCTTTCCATCAATCTACAGGATGCAGATTTTTAAGTGAAATATCCATAATCGGAGCAGAATGTGTGAGTGCCCCGCTTGATATAAAGTCTACACCAAGATCGACCAGTCTTGCAATATTTTCTTTTGTCACATTTCCGGATACTTCAATTTCCGCACGTCCATTGATGAAAGCGATCGCTTTTTTCAAAGCATCTGTATCCATATTATCAAGCATGATAATGTCAGCCCCTGCTTCCACCGCTTCCTCAACCATATGCTGGTTTTCAACCTCTACCTCGATTTTTCTGACAAAAGGCGCATATTCTTTTGCCGCTGCGATCGCCTGCTTCACGCCGCCGGCAGCTCCGATATGATTATCTTTGAGTAACACTCCGTCCGAAAGATTGTAGCGATGGTTGTTGCCACCACCCGTGCGAACCGCATATTTCTCGAAAATGCGGTTGTTCGGCGTTGTCTTTCTTGTGTCAAGAAGCTTCGTCTTGCTTCCCGCAAGAAGTGACGCTACCTCATGCGTATAAGTAGCAATTCCGCTCATTCTCTGCAGATAATTAAGTGCGGTGCGCTCTCCGCACAAAAGTGTGCGAATATCTCCATGCACCTTCGCCATAAGCTGACCAGCCTTCACCTCTTCGCCATCCTGCACAAAGAACTCAACCTTCGTGTCTTCATCTAGCAGGGTAAAAACGCGTTCAAACACCTGCAGACCACAGATGATTCCATCCTGCTTGCAGATGAGATCAACCTCTCCAGCCTGCGGATGCGGCATCACACTGTTCGTTGATACATCCTCGCTTGTGATATCTTCTTTTAATGCTCCAAGAATCAATGGATCCACATTTAATTTCATCGTTACCTGATCGTACATCGTATTGTCTCCTATTATTTATTCTTATTCTAAGCCGTCTTAACGGTATGCATTTTGCGGTCGGCCTCACGGATTGCCGCGCGTACTGCATCTTTGTATCGTTTCTGCAAAGCAGCCTCATCCTCATATTCTGTAAAGTCAACTTTCGCTATAACCGCATCGGGATCTGCAAGATTACACTCTTCATTCCGCATCATTTTCTTTGCTGCACGCTTGGCAAACACAAGGCTCTCCAGCAGCGAATTGCTCGCCAGACGATTTCTTCCGTGCACTCCATTGCAGGCAGTCTCTCCCACCGCATAGAGATGCTCCATCGAAGTATGACTCTCATGATCGACCCAGACGCCACCCATGAAATAGTGCTGTGCCGGAACAACCGGAATACACTCCTTCGTTACATCGTATCCCATCTTGCGGCAATGCTCAACAATATTCGGAAAATGCGTCTTTAATTCTTCCTTCGGAATCGTTCTTAAGTCCTCCCACACATGATTCGTGTGATCCTTCTCCATCTGCTCATAGATTGCCTCTGTCAGCAGATCTCTCGGAAGAAGTTCATTGACAAAGCGTTCTCCCTTCTTGTCATAAAGCTTCGCTCCTTCGCCGCGAACCGACTCGGAGATCAAGAAGCTGCGTTCCTCCTCATCCTCCGAATAGAATGTCGTCGGATGAATCTGCACATAATTGATATCTTTCAATTTTACATTATGGATCAATGAAAGCGCAAGCGCATCTCCCGTCAGATGACGGAAATTTGTAGAATGACGATATAATCCGCCGATTCCACCACATGCCCACACGGTTTCATCCGCCTGCACCGTCTCAATCGAGCCATCTGCTTTACGGATTACCGCACCACAACATACATTATCTTGCTCCACGATATCCAGCATTGTCGTATATTCAAGAATCGTCACATTGGAAAGCCTCTGTACCGCCGCCCAAAGCTTGCTTGTAATTTCCTGTCCGGTAATATCTTCATGAAAGAGTATCCTCTTATCCGAATGTGCACCTTCTCTCGTAAATGCTAATGCACCTTTCTCATCTCTTGCGAAATCCACACCATATGAGAGCAGATCCTTTATTACATTCTGCGATGACCGGATCATAATATCCACCGACTCTTTATCATTCTCATAATGACCGGCCTTCATCGTATCCTCAAAGTAGCTTTCATAGTCCGCATCATTTTTCAACATGCAGATTCCTCCCTGCGCCAGATAGGAATCGCTGCTTGGTACATCCGCCTTCGTGATAATTGTAATCTGTTTGTCTCTCGGAAGCTGGAGTGCACAATACAAACCGGAACATCCGCTTCCCACAATTAATACCTCTGTTTTCATAATTCGCCATACTTTCCTGTATTGCGGCTTCGCCGCATCCATTTTTGTTACATGACAGTGAGTATAGCATATATCTTTACATGTGACAAGACACTTAAACAAAATTCGGATTCGCCGCGCTCAGATTAGATTCCTAAAACAGACGATACCGGATATAAGATATTCTACGGAAATTAGCATTGGTTTGTTTATAATTGACGGAAGTGGGATTTTCTATGACGTAAGATATTGGAAGCATGACACTATCCGTGACATACATTAATTTTCAGGAAAATCAGCAAGTCAACTTCGAGCTTGATTTCAGATAGAAAGCTACAATTCGTTTCTATAACGCTATTAGCCAACAGAATGGAACCTCGAAGCAGTTGCCGATTTGTCCTGAAAATTAAGTATTGTCCCGGATTGTTGTATGTTGGAAGAATACGTCATAAAAATCCCGCTTCCTGTTGATTAGACAAATTACTGCTAATTTTCTTTTTTATTTTCTTATCCGGTATCTGCGTATTGGATAAATCTGAATCTGATTCGCGTCAAAAATTTGCGCAGTAGTATGGGTGGAAGTCGATAGATTATGGTACTCACTTTTTTGTGCTGGCAATTCGATTGATAAGAGATAAATATGACGCGCAGCGTTATTCTACAATATTTCGTAGGATTTCGCTGCGCGTGATTTGTTTTATATGTATTTGAATATGCCTATCAGTGAATGTGTTGAGTCCACTTCTAGATTGTACCAGGACAAGAAAGCAAATATTTGAATGTATAAGCCCCGCTTTTGAATTCCACCAGGGCGAGAAAGCCAATATTTGAATGAATAGTCCCCGCTTCTAAGCTTCACCGGGGCGAAGAAGCGAATATTTGAATATATAGTCCCCGCTTCTAAGTTTCGCCGGGGCGAGAAAGCGAATATTTGAATGAATAGTCCCCGCTTCTAACCTTCGCCGGGGCGAGAAAGCGAATATTTGAATGAATAGTCCCCGCTTCTAAACTTCGCCGAGGCGAAGAAGCGAATATTTGAATATATAGTCCCCGCTTCTAAGTTTCGCCGGGGG